>Ga0210391_10000035_pt1 | contig 172942 bp, 151 predicted proteins | sample IncBWC12OmetaG_FD_160573 | JGI IMG/M metagenome (GOLD analysis project Ga0210391, IMG submission 160573) | Forest soil microbial communities from Barre Woods Harvard Forest LTER site, Petersham, Massachusetts, United States - Inc-BW-C-12-O ...
TGCTGACCACCGCAGAGATGGCCGGAGATCTGCTCAATACCCTGGAGCACAACCTGGTCTCGCCTGCCGAGGCGCAACTGCCGGTGCGAGCGCTCTTTGGCACGGTGGATACGGGCGCGCTGCCATTGTTCCGTGTGCAACTTGGCCAGCGCGCCGACCGGCTGCTGGAAGTTCTTGATCAGTTCATGCGCTCGCATGCGCCGAAACGCGCCACGGCGGGCGAGGAAAACCCCGGTATCGAACTCGGTGCAGCGGTTATCGCCATCACGCGCCCATCCGCGCCATCGGCTGCGGCAAGTCCCACTGGCCCCGCGAAAGGGCGCAAGGGCCGTTGATGCAGCATCTCGGTTAACTGGCTTTCCGAGATTTCATCCGTCCAGACACGGAACCGCTGCAGATTGGCGACACCGAAGGCGGTGCTGATCGCGACATCCGCCGCGTCGCGGCCGCGCGCGATCAGCAGGCGCCCGATTCGCCGTGCGTTGTTGCGCGGGTCAAAGGTATGCCAGGCACCATCCAGAAACACCTCCATGCACGCGGCGAAGTCCATCGGCGCGTCCACCGCGGGGACCCCGATGTCCCCGAGGTATCCGGTCGCGTAGCGCGCCGGGATGCTCATGGCACGACAGAAGGTGATCGCCAGATGCGCCATATCCCGGCATACGCCGAGACGCTCGCGATAGGTCTCCAATGCGGTCTTGGTGGGCCTGGCGAATTGATAGCCGAAGGTCACATGCTGATTGACGAAGTCGCAGATGGCCTGCACACGCGACCAGCCGGGCAGCAAATGACCGAACAGCCGCAGCGCCTCCGGCGCGAGCGTGTCGCTCTCGCAATAGCGGCTCGGCAGCAGATACATCAGCGCCTCGGGCGGCAATGCGCCGATCGGCGTTTCCCGCGCGCTCCAGACCGCGGCCTCGGGCTGACCGGCGTCCTCGAGCACGCCGTCCGCGTAGAGGCGGATGGTGCCCGCGGGAGCCTCCAGGCGTGTGCAGGTATTTCCGAATGCATCGCGGTGGGTCAACAGCGGCATCCTGGGGTCGCTGTTCATGTGATCGGGCACGACCAGTCGCTGGGACGCATTGGGCATGGCGTTGAGCATGAGCACCATGGCCGTCGGCTGGAAAGTCGAATAGATCAGTTCGTACCCAAAGCGGATTTTCATCTGGCCCCCTGAGGTGAGTGGGGCGCACTCTAAAGTCGGGGTCTGCCGCCGGACATTCCGCGATCCCGCAAAGCCCCGTAGGACGAATCCGGACGGCTCCTATACGGCACCGCCAGAGGGCGAAACCTGCACCGGGAGGGCGCATTGCGCCGGGTCGAGCGGGGTGCGCGGCAGGCGCACGTCGAACTGGGTTCGCGCACCGGTTGACTGCGCGGAGATCGAACCGCCGTGGGCGAGCGTGATCTCGCGGCAGATGTACAGACCCAGGCCCAGACTTCCCTCGATATCCGGTTGATTCGCACCACGTTTTAGGGGGTCGAACATCTGCGCGAGTGCTGACGGCGGGATCGCTTCCCCCTCATTTTCCACGCTGAACAGCACCTCATCCTCAAGTCCCGACAAAACGACATGGATGGGGCGCTTTGGCGCTCCGTAGCGAATTGCATTCACCACGAGGTTGCCCACGATCTGCTGGATTCGCACCGGATCCCATTTGCCCCGCAAATCCCCGTGGACTTCCAGGGTAACCTCGCGCGCCGGATACGCCGTGCGCAGCTGTTGAAGCTGCTCGGCGAATACTTCGCCGAGGTCCGTGTCGGCGGGGTTCACGTTGATGCCCAAACCCAGCTGTTTGCGATTGAAGGCCGTCAGATCATCCAGCAGGCCTTTCATCTGACTTCCGTTTCTGATCAGACGCTCCGCCGCAACCGATACCTCAGCGCCCGCGTTGAGTTTGCGCAGGTGGTGGGCGGTCATCTGAATGGCGCTGAGCGGCGTGCGCAAGTCATGGCCGAGGATGCCGAGCAGCAGATTGCGAGCACGATCTACTTCGCTGCTGAAGTGACTGATCGATTCGGCCAACGCCTGGTCGATCGCTTCATTGAATCGGATGACGTCAGGCAGATCAGGCAATGCCGGCGCGCAGCGGTCCAGCCACAATCTCAGCACGCAGGCGCGTAGCGCACGATACTCGGAGGCCATGGCATTGATGTCAAAGCCAATGCGCGCGCGCATCAACGCGTGAGTCTGAGCGGCGGTCACCTCCGCATTCAACGGGACGGCGCGGCCGTGCGATTTGGTGATTTCAGCCTCGCGGGTCTGTTCAAGCACGATGTCCTTGCAGACTGCTTCGAGGATTTGCCTGGCGTGATCTCGCAAGGCAGCCACGTCCATCGACGCGCCGCCCGGGAGGGACCTGGCGAAGACCTCCCAGCTTTGCAGGATGGTCTCCATTTCATCCAGAATGAATTCCGCGAGCTTCACTGCGTGACGGCCCGTTGGTAGCGGAGGAGCACGTGCAGCTGGTCCGTCTTCACTCCAAGCCCTCGGCTTTACGCGCCGCAATGACGTGCGGACGTGCGGCGACGCGCGCGTTGTGACGTTTGAGCGCGGGCCATTGGTTGAGGTCTACGCCGACATGGCCACCCCAGGTGAGTACGACGTAAAGATAGGCATCGGCCACGGTGAATTGCTCACCCATAAGGTAGTTCTTGGAACCGAGGGCATTGTCGATCCATCCGAGTCGTTTCTTGAGATTGCCGCGCGCAAAGTCCTTGACGGCCTCGGGGTTCGAAGGATCGAAAAGGGGACCGAAGTTCTTGTGCAACTCGGAGTTGATGTAAGCCAACCATTCGATCAGCCGATAGCGCTCAAGCGTACCGGCAGCCGGCGCGAGCTTCGCGGCTGGATTGAGGTCGGCAATGTAACTGAGGACCGCGACGTTTTCAGTCAGGATCTCGCCATTGTCGAGACGCAGGACAGGCACGTACCCCTTGGTGTTAATGGCGTTCAGAGACTCGCCATCCCGGGTCTTGTGCGTCCCATGATCCACTTCGGCGGCTTCAAACTTGATCCCCGCCTCAGTCAACGAAATGTAGGATGCCAGTGAGCAGGCACCCTTCATGTAATAAAGTTTCATCGACGTCTCCTTCAGTCAGTAACGTGCGTGTATGTTGAAATCTAAGCTAATGACCACTGTCGGGCGGCTTCACCAGCGAATCCCGCAGAACGCGCCGCAGGATCTTGCCGACATTGGACTTGGGCAATTCGCTGCGGAAGTACACGTGTCGTGGCAGTTTGTATCCGGTCAGCGATTCACGGCTCTTATCGATAATGGCGCGTTCCGTGAGTGACGGATCCTTGCTCACGACAAATACCGCGACCACTTCACCGGAGTGCTCATCCGCCTGCGCCACGGCCGCCGCTTCCATGACCCCGGGTATCGCGGCCACCACGGCCTCGACCTCGTTGGGATAGACGTTGAAGCCGGAGACCAGGATCATGTCCTTCTTGCGATCTTCAATGAACACATATCCTCGTTCGTCCATGCGGCCGATGTCGCCGGTGCGCAACCAGCCATCCGGCAGCATGACCATCGCGGTTTCATCCGGCCGGTTCCAGTAGCCGCGCATCACCTGCGGACCCCGCACGCAAAGTTCCCCGACGGATCCGATCGCCAGCTCCGCACCGGCATCATCACGGATGGAGATCTCGGTCGAGGCGATCGGCAGGCCAATGGAGCCGTTGAAATCCTCGGATGGCAGATTGATACAGGCCCCCGGGGATGTTTCGGTGAGGCCCCACGCCTGCGTCAGTGGCCTGCCGGTCGCCGTCTTCCAGCGACGCGCCACGGTTTCCTGCACCGCCATGCCGCCACCGAGGGTGATCTTCAGGTGGCTGAAGTCGACACTGCCGAAGGACGAGGTGTGCAGCAGCGCGTTGAACAGGGTGTTGACGCCGCTCAGATAGGCAAAGGGATAGCGTTTGAGCTCCGCGACAAACCGCGGAAAATCGCGCGGATTGGTGATGAGCACATTGGACCAGCCCAGCCGCAGGAACAGCATGCAATTCGCCGTCAGCGCAAAGATGTGATACAGCGGAATCGGTGTGACCAGGTAACGCGCCTCATCCGTGGCGCGCGGCAGGAACGGATCAATCCACGCCGAAGCCTGCAGCACATTGGCGCAGATGTTGCCGTGCGTGAGCACCGCTCCCTTGGCCACACCGGTGGTGCCACCGGTGTATTGCAGGAAGGCGATGTCCTCGTGGGTCAGGTCAACGGCGGCGAGGGGATGCCGACGGCCGGCGGCCAACGCGGCACCGAAGCCTATCGCGCCCGGAATGTTCCAGTGCGGCACCTGTTTGTTCACCCGGCGCACCACGAAGTTGACGACTTCTGCTTTGGGAAATCCCAGCAGTTCGCCGACGCTGGTGGTGATGACATGTCGGACCTGTGTTCTCGGCAGCACCGCTTCCAGGACGTGGGCGAAATTCTCCAGGACTACAATGGCGATGCAGCCGGAGTCGCGCAGTTGATGTTCCAGTTCGGGCGCGGTGTAGAGCGGATTGGTGTTGACGACCGTGAAGCCCGCACGCAGCGCCGCAAACATCGCGATCGGGTACTGCAGGACATTGGGCAGCATGATGGCGAGACGATCGCCGCGCTTGAGTCCGGCGACATTCTGTAGCCACGCGGCGAAGTCGCGGGACTTGCGATCCAGTTCCCCATAGGAGAGGCGCCGGCCCATCTGGATGTAGGCAGCCCGCTCCCGGAAGGTCACGAAGCTTTGTTCGGCCATGTGCTTGAGGGACGGCAGTACATCCGGATCGATGTCGGTGGCCATGCCCGGCAGATAGGACTTGAGCCAGATCCGTTCCATGATCAATGCCTCAGCAGCGGGACCAGGGAGGGCCACACCGTGTCGAGTACCTTGGGCTCGCCAGCCGCAACGGGATGTAGGCCATCGGCCTGCATCAGCGCCGGATTCAGCGCCACCCCGGCAAGCAGAAACGGGATCCAGGGCAGCTGGTAATCACGCGCCAGCTGGGAATACAGATCCGCGAAACCGGTGCTGTAGCGCGGGCCGTAGTTCGGCGGCAGGCGTATGCCGAGCAGCAGGACCTGGGCCCCGGCGGCCTTGGCCAGCGTGATCATGTGCGCAAGGTTGTCGTGAACGGTCTGCAGAGGCAGGCCGCGCAGGCCGTCATTGGCCCCCAGCTCCAGCAGCACGACCGCGGGGTGGTGCAGCGCCAGCAGATGGGGCAGTCTTTCCAGGCCGCCATTGCTGGTCTCGCCGCTGACGCTGGCGTTGACGATTTGGTACTCGTACCCTTGGTCGTGGAGCCGTTGTTGCAGCAGGGCGACCCAGCCCTGCTCGGGTTGCAGCCCGTAAGCCGCACTCAGGCTGTCACCGAAACTTAGGATGATGTGATTTTGCGCGCCCGACGCGCCCTGGAGCCCGATGAGCAGCAGTGCCAGTGCCAATGCCCCGCAGCGCGTCAATGCCGATAGTGTTCTTAGGGTCGTCAACATCACCAAACAGGTTAGCAGCCCGGAAGGGCCACTGGCCATTGTGGACGATGTCTCCCTCGACATTGCCAGGGGCGAAACCGTTGCCATCACGGGGCCATCCGGCGCCGGCAAATCAACATTGCTCGCGATGCTGGCGGGACTTGATCTGCCCACCGCGGGGCATCTGTGGCTGGATGGTCAGGACCTGACGGCCCTGAGCGAGGATGGCCGCGCGCGGCTGCGCGCGCAGCGCGTCGGCTTCGTCTTCCAGTCCTTTCACCTGATTCCGTCCCTCACCGCCTTGGAGAACGTGCTGCTGCCCCTGGAACTCGCCCAACGTGACAAACCGCGGGACCAGGCGCGCGAGGCACTGGAACGGGTCGGGCTTACGCCGCGCATGGATCACTATCCGCGTCAGCTCTCCGGCGGCGAACAGCAGCGGGTGGCGCTCGCCCGGGCCTTTGTCATCCGGCCAGCGGTACTGTTCGCCGATGAACCCACCGGCAATCTCGACGCCCACACCGGCCAGCGCATCATCGACCTGATGTTCGAGATGAACCGGACCTCGCACACCACCCTGGTACTGGTCACGCATGAGCAGCCGCTGGCCGCGCGCTGCGACCGCATCCTGCACATGGAAGCCGGTCGGATGGTCGCCGCGCCATGATGCATGCGCTGAAGCTGGCCTTGCGAACGCTGCTGCGCGAGTGGCGCTCGGGCGAGCTCGGCGTGCTGCTGCTGGCGCTGACCACGGCGGTGGCGGCGCTCACCGGCGTGGGCTTCCTGGTGGGCCGCATCGATACCGCGGTGCGTGAACAGGCCACGCAGGTTCTGGCCGCGGACGTGCGCGTTTCCTCCACGGAGCCGCTGCCGGACAGCCTGTTTCAGGCCGCGGCGCAGCGTGGGGTCCACTCCGCACGCATTGAGACGCTGTTGAGTGTGGTGTTCCGCGGCGACGACAGTCAGCTCGCCAATGTCGAGGCGGTATCGGACGGCTACCCGCTGCGCGGCACCATACTCGTGGCCAATCAGCCGTTCGCAACTGGTACCGCCACGCGCGACATCCCCGCGCCGGGCGAGGTGTGGCCGAGCTCGAAGCTGATCGCCACATTGGGCGGTGGCATCGGCACGCAACTGTCGATCGGTGCTGCGACCCTGAAGGTCACGCGGGTGCTGATTTCGCGCCCCGATCAGGGCGCCAACCTCGCGGATCTGGCACCCAGCCTGATCATGAACCTCAAGGATCTGCCGGCGACGCAGCTGATCCAGCCGGGCAGTCGCGTCAGTTACTCCTGGCTTTTCGCGGCCGATCCAGCAGTCATCGATGCGTTTCGACCGTGGCTGCTGCCACAGCTGCGGCCCTCGGATCGCCTGCGTGATGTCAGTGAAGCGAGTCCGCAGCTGGAGAGTGCAGTGGATCGCGCCGGCCGGTTCCTGACTTTGGCGAGTCTCGTGAGCGTGCTCTTGTGCTCGATCGCCGTGGCGATGTCGGCACGGCAGTACGTCCGGCGCCATCTGGATGCGGTCGCCTTGCTGAAGACCCTCGGGGCAACCCGCAGCTTCACGCTCAGCGTCAGCCTGCTGCAGCTGGTGATCGTGGCGCTCCTCGCCTCCGTCCTCGGGTCAATCATCGGGTTCCTCGCACAGGAATGGCTGCTGCGCGCGGTTCGCGACCTGCTGGGAAGTGCGATCTTGCCGCCGGCTAACTTCGCGCCGGTCGGAATGGGCGTCAGCGCGGCGCTCGCGGTGCTGGCGGGATTCGCGCTGCCACCACTGCTGCAGCTGGCCCGGGTGCCGCCGCTGCGGGTGTTACGTCGGGATGTGGGGCCACCGCCCCCGCTCGTCATCCTGGCGTTCGGTCCGGCCGTCGTCGTGGTCGTCGGGCTGGTCTGGTGGGCCGTGCGGGATATGCGCCTGGCGCTGCAGTTCCTGCTGGGCCTGTCGATCTTCCTGGCGGTGCTGGCCGCCGCCGGCTTCGGATTGGTGACATTGTGCGGCCAGCTGCGCGGCCGCGTCGGCGTCGCGTGGCGGTACGGGATCGCCAATCTCAATCGACGCCGCGCCGACAGCATGGTGCAGATCGCGGCCTTTGGCGCCGGGCTGATGGTGCTGCTGGTGCTGGGCGTCGTGCGCGACGATCTGGAGGGCGACTGGCGCCGTAGCCTGCCTGCGGATGCGCCCAACTACTTCTTCGTGAACATTGCGCCGGCAGACCGTACGGCGTTCACCCAGTTTCTCGAGCAGCGCGGCGCACGACTGTCGCGCGTGCTGCCGATGCTGCGGGGCCGCTTGACCGCGATCAACGGCCAGGACCCCGAATCAAGGCGCTTCCGCAACGGCCAGGGGCGCGGATTTTCCGGCCGCGAGCAGAACGTCACCTGGGCAAGCGCCCTGGGAGCGGACAATGAGATCATCGCCGGCAGCTGGTGGCCCGCCGACTATCACGGCGCGCCCGAAGTCTCGCTCGCAATGGAGTTTCAGCAGTCGCTCGGCGTCGGCGTGGGCGACAAGGTCAGCTTCGATATCGGCGGCGAGCCGTTCGAGGCAACCGTGGCCAGCATCCGCAAGGTGAAGTGGGACAGCTTCCAGCCGAATTTCTTCGTGGTGTTCTCACCCGGCGTACTCGATGCCGTGGCGGGTACATTCCTGACGAGCGCCTACTTCCAGCCCACTGATCCGCATGTGATGGCGCAGCTGGCGCGCCGCTTCCCCAGCGTCTCCATCTTCAATGTTGATGATTTGCTGACGCAGGTCCGCGGCATCATCGACAAGGCCATTCTCGCCGTACAAAGCGTCTTCGGCTTCACCTTGTTCGCCGGGCTCGTGGTGCTCCTCGCCGCGGTGCAGTCCAGTCGCGAGGAGCGACGTTTCGAGAGCGCCATGTTGCGCACGCTCGGCGCCCGCGGCGCCACGGTGTGGCAGGGCGTCATGGCGGAATTCGTGGCCCTGGGCCTGCTGGCGGGCGCGCTCGCGGTGGCAGGTGCCGCGCTCGCCGGCGCATTCGTTGCCACCCGGGTCCTGCAGGTGCCCTACGCGTTTGATCCGTGGTTACCGCTGATCGGCATCGGCGGTGGTGCGTTGCTGGTATGCGTGAGTGGCTGGCTCGCGACCCGCAGCGTGATTTCGCAGCCGCCCATCCTGACGCTGCGCGGCGGGTGAACCTTAGCCAGGAAGCAGGCGGGGTAGATCGATCGTGAAGACGCATCCGGACCCCGGGAGATTGCGGATCTTCAGCGACCCGCCGCTGGCTTCCACACCGCGACGGCAGATATCGAGCCCGAGTCCGAGACCCGACCGATCCGAGCCGCCCTGAACGAAGGGCCGCAAGAGTCTTTCACTGGCCCCTTCCGGAAGACCCCCGCAGCGGTCCTCGACCTCGATGACAACTCGAGTTCCCGTGGCGATGATGCGAAGCCAGACTTCGGTATGGCGTTTCGTGAACTTGAAGGCGTTGTGCAGCAGATTGCCAATGGCCGCGGCTAACAGTTCCGGATCACCCCAGATGTGCACATCTGGCGCCACTGTCCCGACGGTGAAGCGGCAGTCCCGGGCCCGGGCGTCCAGGGACGCAGCGGCTTCGACCTCGCTCAGTAATGGTGCGAGCTGAATGCTTTGTGGCCTGGGCTCCAGGCCCGCCGTCAGACGCACCTCAGCCAGCGAGCGATCGATCAGATTGCGCATTCCCATCAGGCTGCGATCAAGGATCGCCGCGGTGGCACCGCTGATGCCGACATTGCCGGCCTTGATGGCCGAGACAACCAGCGTGGCCGTCTGAAGGTAGTTGCGCAACTCATGCGCCAGCGGACCGAGCCGCGCATTGAGGATGTGAAGACCATCTTCCTGAGATTCCGGAGTGTATTTAGCGTATTCGCTCACGGCCCCGGCGATGGCGTTATCAAGGCAGCGGTTGAACGTCCGAAACTCATCGACCGAAATGGCGGCGCCTGTTTCGAATGCAAGGTTCGTAACGGCCTGGCAGACATCGCCGTAGTCTCGAACAACCTGACCAATCGTCAGCCCCTCGTCAAACAGGTCGCGACCGTGAAGTGCCGCCGTGCTAGACAGCGCAATATCGGCTACCGGAATCAGCGTCCCCGAGCCGCGCGTGGTGTGTTCGAGCGCGAGCGTATCGATCAGCTGATCGAGAAAGACCGGGATACCGTGAACGAACTCATGCGCCTGCGCCTGCGGATCAGATCTGCTGGCGGCCATCGCGGTGCAACGCTCTATCAGCAGAACGCGGTTACTCGAAAGAAAGTCGTGGAGCATGTTCCAAGATAGGCATAAACGTAGGCTGCATCTGTTCGGTGGAGTACATTGATGCCGCGCAACCGGGCGGATTGAGGTTACATCGGCGTCACGATTCAGACGCTGACGCCCGCAATTGCCACCGCTCTCGAGCTGGGTCGTGTGGGCCGGCTAGAAAGTGCGCAAAGACCGGGACCTTCACCAGATCCAGCACAAACGAGTACACGACGGCAGCCGCCAAAGTGCCCGCTACGAGGAGCGCTGGCAGGCGCGTCATGGCGATACCGCTGACAGCCAGTGTCGAGGCGAACAGGACATCCACACCGGATGAGAGCGCCAGCCAGAGGCTGGGACGGGGGCCCCAAAACTGTCGGCGTTCGCGGATGGCATAGATGCTCGCCTGGCCGCCGAACACCAGCACGATGAAGGCCAGAGTTCTCAATGCGTCGATTCCCAAGTGCATGCCAAATTGACCCACGGCCAGGACGCCGGTGCAAAAGATCAGCAGGCACACACCCATGAGTACTCCGGCGATCGTCAACCTGCCGATACGCCAGGAATTAGGTGTCGGAGAGGGCCGGACATTGTCCGTCGTCAAAGACATGGCGAGGAAATCGCCCGCGACCATCACGATGATCATCAGCAACGGAGTCAGGATGGCCTGGCCTGTCAGGATCAGACCGGCAATCAGGAAGAGCACTGTCACAACCTTCTTGACGATGGAATTGAGCGTGTAGGTCTGGATGCGTTGGAAGGTGATACGGCCCTGCTTGACCGCAGCGACGATGCCGGCAAGTCCGGCCTCGGTCAGCACCATGCCGGCCGCCGACTTCGCCACATCGGTGGCCGTGGCGACGGCGATGCCGATCTGCGCCTGGCGCAGCGCCGGCGCATCGTTGGCGCCATCGCCACACATGCCAACGGTGTGACCCGCTTTCTGAAAGGCCTTCACCAGTTTGAACTTGTCCTCCGGCAGCACCCCGGCATAGACCGCATATTGCGCCGGATGCACGCGGTCCGGGATGGGGCCTGGAGGACATATCGGACCGTCAAGACCGACGGCGTGCGCGACAATGGCGGCAGTCTGCGGCGCATCCCCCGTCACCATCACGGTCAGCACCCCAAGGGTCTTCAGCTCGCTGACCAGCGCGGCGGAGTCATCGCGGGGCGGATCGCTCAGTGCAATAAGGCCGACCAGTTTCATCGCAGCAGGCGCTCCGGCAGCCACCGCCAGCACACGCAAGCCCTGGTCCTCGAGGCCCTTCGCGGCCGTGGCCGCCGCGGGCGGGCCCGGTACCAGCGCACTGATGACGGCAAATGCGCCCTTCACAATCCGTTGTACCGCGCCGCTGGAATCGGTCGCGGTTGCCTCGGACATTTTCTTCGCTGGATCGAAGGGCACAAAGTGGACCAGCTTGGGTACACCTGTGGCGGCCGTGGCAGCCGCCGCATGACGAATCGCGCCATCAACCGGATCTTGTCCCCCATCGGAGCCCGTCAACGCGGCCAGCGCCAGAACCTGGGACTCATCAAAACCGGGCATCGGATGCACGCTCGTGACCGTCAGCGTGTTGTGGGTCAGGGTTCCGGTCTTATCCGCGCACAGCACGTCCGCGGTTCCCGCCTCGTCGACGGCAGTGAGACGCGTCGGTAGCACCCCCCGCTTCGCGAGGACTCGTGCCGCAAGGGCGGCCGCCAGCGTGAACGTAGCCGGCATCGCAACCGGAATCGATGCCAGTACCGCCGTCAGCACCAGGGGTACGATCTGTGCCAGCGGCAGGTTCAGAAAATAGGCACAGCCCACGAGCAGTGCGATGGCGACGCCATTGAAGGCGGCAAGATTGCGCACCACGTGCAGGACGGCCTTCTGTTGGGAGCTGACGACGTGCGCCGTGCGCACCAGCTCCGCCGTCCGCCCGAACTTTGTGCGCACGCCCGTTGCGGTGACTTCCGCGACGGCCTCGCCCCGGCGCACCAGCGCACCGGCGAATGTCTGCACACCCGCACCAGCCTCGATGGGAACGGATTCACCGGTGAGCATGGATTGGTCCAGCAGGATCTCGCCCCCGCACAGCGTCACATCTGCCGCCACCACGCCGCCCAGGGAAAGCTTCACTACATCGCCCACCACGAGCTGCGCGGCCGGCACGGTTTTCCAGGCGCCGTCGCGCCGTACGACCGCATTGAGCGCCAACCGCGACTTCAAAGCAGCCAGCGTCGCCTGCGCACGACTCTCCTGGAGTAGGCCCAAAACGGCATTGAAGGCGAGGAGCGCGGCAATAATGCCAGCCTCGACGTACTTGCCGAGTACCAGCTCAAGCACAACGGCCGCCTCAAGCATCCAGGGAACCGGCGCCCAGAATTTGCGCAGTGCGCGCTGCAGGGGATGCAGCGCCGTATCGGGCACCGTATTGAGGCCGTCTTTCTGCAGTCGAAGCGCCGCCTCCTGGCTCGATATGCCTTCGGCATCCATGCTCCGACGCTACGCGCCGCAACGTGACCGCTCGGTGCGCTAACGCACTGACGCGACGCCACCGCCAATGCGTAATCAAGCGATCAAAGAGTCGGAGATCCCTATGGATATGGGCGCAGCGGCGCGTTGCACACCGGGTCCTGGCGGGTGTGGTGCCTGATGTCTTGCCAGGTCCGACATAACCATTTCCTGGCGGCGCTTCCTCTGCAACAGTGGGAACACTGGCGGCAACACCTCGAGTATGTCGACATGCGGCTTGGAGAAGTACTCTACGAGCCTGGCGACACGCTGACGCACGTGTATTTTCCGATCACTGCGATTGTGTCGCTCTTGTACGTCATGCAGAACGGCGAATCCGCAGAGATCGCCATCGTTGGAAGCGAAGGCCTCGTGGGCGAGCCGCTGTTCATCGGCGGTGCCTCAACGTCCAGCCGCGCGCTGGTACAAAGCGCCGGCGGCGCCTATCGGCTGAGCGCGGAACTGATGAAGCGGGAATTCGATCGCGGCGGTCCGGTGCTGCATCTGCTACTTCGCTACACCCAAGCGTTAATGACGCAAATGGCGCAGACGGCGGCGTGCAACAAGCACCACTCGCTCGACCAACAGCTTTGCCGCTGGTTATTGCTGAGCCTGGATCGGCTGCCGAGTAGCCAGATGGTAATGACCGAGAAACTCATCGCCCATATGCTAGGGGTCACAACTGAAGCAGCTACCGAAGCTGCATTGAAATTAAGGGATCTGGGATTGATTCAGTACCAGGCCGGCCGGATTCGGGTGTTGGACAGAAAGGCGCTCGAACAGCGCTCGTGCGAGTGCCACGCCGTAGTCAAGCGAGAGTACGACCGGCTGCTGCCGTTCGAGTTAGCGGCCTAAGGCGCGATACTCTACTGCCTTAAGGATAATTCGATGAGATCCCTGATGTCGTGTTCCACCTCCTCGAGCAGATAGGGCTTGCGCACAAATCGGCGCCTGGATATCCCATGTTCCGCTTCAGGACAGGACTTCCCGGAGGTGAGGATGATGGGCATGCCGGGCCGATTCACGGATAGCCAATTCGCAAGACCCACGCCATCCATTGCACCCGGCATGTTGACGTCAGAGAAGACCAGGTCGATGTGAATGCCTGAATGGATTGCCGCGAGCGCATCCTGCGCATTCTCGGCTGCGAATACCTCAAATCCCGCGCTGCGGAAATATTCCGACACGCAGTTACGCAGATCCGTCATGTCCTCCACCACCAGGATCATCGGCGCGACCTTGGCAACCGCCGAGTCAGGAGGCATCGGTATCCATCAAGCGCGCATGCCCGCGGTGCTGGATGCGCCGAGATATGCGTCGTGCGGAGGCAGCGATCTAACCACTGGCCCAGCGTAACAGTCGTGGCGAATGGAACTGTAGGACGATTGCTCGAGCGCCGGTTATCGGCGTGCGTTCAACAGTCAACAATCTATTTCAGGCCTCCGACACAAGGTGCGTCCGACGCGGTTTGAGCTCCCGGGTCGGTCCTAGTGCAAAACGGCGGCCCAGGAGTACCGCGAATTCGTCGGCTGCTACAGGCCGACTGAAGTAGTACCCCTGTCCTTCCTGGCAATTGCGGGCTTTCAAGAAGGCAAGCTGCTGCTGTGTTTCGATGCCCTCCGCGACAACGCGCAGATGCAGGCTCCGGCCCATGGTGATCATGGCGCTGACGATGCCGGCGTCGTCGGCGTTGGAGGATAGATTGCGCACGAAAGACTGATCTATCTTCAGCGCATCGACCGGCAGTGTCTTAAGACAGCTCAAACTTGCAAAACCGGTGCCGAAGTCATCAAAAGTCAATTGCACGCCAAGTGCCTTGAGCTCCCGCAACGCCGCGCCGATGATATTAGGCTTCTGCGACAAGTAGGTCTCGGTCAGTTCAAGTTCCAGCCGATGCGGCTCCAAATCAAACGCCAGGAGGGTTGCCTTCACATTATCGACAAAGCCGATTGTCGCCAGTTCCACGGCAGACGCGTTTACCGCCATTTGGATCGCCGGCAGGCCGGCATTCAGCCATGCACGGGCCTGACGGCAGGCTTCGTTTAAAACCCACCGACCAATGGGCACAATAAGCCCGCACTGCTCCGCAGCCTCTATGAAAGGCGCCGCAGGTACGACGCCATGCTCTGGGTGTCGCCACCGTATCAGCGACTCGAACCCGTTGATCTCGCCGCTTCGCAAATCAACGATGGGCTGGTAGTGCAGCAGAAATTCGTCCTGCGCGATGGCCCGGCGCAGTGCGCTCTCCAGAGCCAGCCTCTCCCCGACGAGTCTATTCATGTCGCTTTCGTAGAAATGATGCTGATTGCGACCTTTACTCTTCGCGTGATACATCGCGATGTCGGCGTTCCTTAGAAGCGTATCGGCATCCGTGGCGTCGTCTGGATAGTTGGCAATCCCGATACTCGCCGTTATATGGATATCGTGTGCATCGATGCTATAGGACAAGCTCAGGGCGTTGAGCAGCTTCTGTGCGCTGATCGCGGCGTCTGCGCTGTGTGAGACTTCCGAGAGAATCACTACGAATTCATCTCCACCGAATCGGCCGACGGTGTCGGAGTCGCGTACACCGGCCAACAACCGCTGTGCCACGGCCTGCAGAAGCTGATCGCCAACGGCATGACCGGCAGTGTCATTGATTTGTTTGAAGTGGTCGATATCAATAAAGAGCACGGCGAGCTTGCCTTGATGGCGCGCCGCGGCCGTAATTGCATGGGATAGCCGGTCGTTCAAAAGGACTCGGTTGGCCAGACCGCTTAGCGCATCGTGTTGCGCAAGATGGGTCGTACGAAGCGCCTGCGCGCGCGCGCGCGTGACGTCGTGAAAGACCATCACCGCGCCGGTGACCTGCCCGTTCCGGTCGTGGATCGGCGCCGCCGAGTCCTCAATGTCCGCCTCGGATCCATCGCGTCGAACGAGAATGCAATCTGGAGTAAGGCGACACGGCTTGTTTTCGTCGATGGCCAACATCAGTGGATTCGGCACGGGCGTGCGCGTAGTACCATTGAGGATGTGAAGTACTTCCTCCAGCGGCCGTGCTGCTGCTTCCTCGGCGCGCCAGCCGGTCATGGATTGCGCTACCGGATTCAGGTAGGTGACCTCGCCACCGACATTCACGCTGATGACGGCGTCGCCGATGGAGTTCAGTGTTACTTCAGCAAGTTCTCGCTGCGCAAACAGTGCCTCAGCATTTGCGGTGCGTTCGATCATGTTCTCCAGCGCCTTGCAGAGTGAGTATCCGTCGAGGCCTCTTTTCAGAAGATAGTCCTGGGCCCCATGGCGCACGGCTAGCCTGGCAATGTGCTCATCTTGCAAGGGGGTGATGACGAGTATGGGAGTGTGCGGGGCGGCTTGGAGCAGCAGATCGAAGGTCTCGATCCCCTTGCTGTCGGGCAGGAAGAGATCCACGATGATGGCCGCGATACGGTTCGGCGCCGTCGTCGGCGTAGTTCGACTGGTCGAGAGTTTTTCGAGACCGTCGGAAAGTGAGGTGGCCCAATCGAGCGTAAACGGCGGGCCCTGCTCGGCGTTCAGGGCGTCGAGGATGACGGTGTAATCGGATAGCTTGTCATCAATTAGAAGTACGCTTCGCGACATTGAGACCTTTCGCTAGTGTCGGCGCATGCAGCTATTGGACTCTCTATTATCCTGTAGCGTATGTGCGCTAGCGCACGCGTCGGATCCGATCGCGGCTCGAACCAGAGCGTGGCAGTCCACGCTGAAGATGGCGCGCGACGAGCGCGGCGCACTTCGCAGACATGTTTGAATGCGCCCCCATGACACATAGACCCGGTGCCGGCTGGCCCCCATCAGGGGGCGATTTCGCGCACCATGGCCCGCGTGATCAACGACCGCTGCAGCTTCGAGGCCTGAAATGTCCCGTACAGGGATTTCAGGAAGGCCCGATCCCAGTCGCTCATGCCGGGGAGGGCGGCCTGCGGGGGGCCATCGAACAACTTCAGAATGCTTTGGGCATCACCCACGTGCGCGGTGGTCTTGATCTCCGCCAGAGAAACCATTCCCACGTAGTCGGCGAATTGCCCGCGCGACACACCGTGCAAGCGCGCCCGGTCGACGACGACGTAGACGTACGAGACCGAAAACACGACGTTTGAAACGAGGTGGCTCGCTCCCAGCAGTCCTGGGCCGCTGTAGGTCGGTGCGGAGAGTGCGGAAACCATGCCGCCACCGAGCACCTGCGCGGAGGGTGGCGGCCCTTGAGGCATGGGTGCGTCCCAGCCGGCGGCCGTCTCATAGGAGTTGAACCAGACTCTGACGGGACGCGGCGTGTCGATGAACTCATCGACTCTGAACGGCGCCGCATCGCCGAATGTCACAGAGTAGTTGCGCTTCTCCATGGCTCGCAAAAGTTCCGTGGGCTGGGAAGTCACGAAGACGTAGAGGTTCGCGCGACACTTCTCGCCGGCCAACGCCACTCCGGCCGCGCGCGCGATTTCCGAAATCCGATCGAGGACAAACTCACCATCCTGCCGGGTAAGGCCCGCCACGAGCGGGCAGACCGGCGCGTGCCACCGGGCGAGTCCCTCATCGTTCTCGAGCGCCGCAACCCCGTACACGAAACTGGCAACCTGTGATTCCAGTTTGATGCGCTGCGCGATCACGGTGACTTCGGACAGTGCCCGGGATTGGCTTTGCGGCGCGGACGACTGCTCTGTAGCCGCATCGTCGCCCATGACGGCCATCGACGTCACGAGGGTGATGGCGGCGGTGAGCATGAGCAGACTGGCACGCATACGATGTCCCCGGGTTTGGAGGAAGGCTCGACCTTGGCGCTGCCCCGAGCGGCGTTCCGTGTTCAAACAATAGCGCCTGAAGTCCGCAGCGCGCAATCCCAGCACAAATCTCAGCGCTGTGCGGGGGCCGGTAAAACCGGTGTAGTCTTACGTTAACGTTCTTTAACCGCGTTTCTATGTGGCGAGCACTGCGTATCACCCTTCTGCTGCTGGTGCTGCTGGTCGTGGCCGGCCAGGCTTGGCTCGACCGCTTCACGACCACTCACTGGCAGCGCACGGTTTTCGTCGGCGCATTCCCGGTCAGCGCCGATGGCAGCCCGGCGAGTACGCGCTACATCGCGCAGCTCGATCAGGGGAAAATCGATGAGGTCGGCACTTTTGTGAACAACGAGGCCCGGCGCTACGGAGTCGCACTCGACGACCCGATTGAGCTGACGCTGTATCCAACCCTCGCCGCACCGCCCCCGGCGCTCGAGCCGGGGGCCGGCGTCGTCACGCGCATCCTCTGGAGCCTGAAGCTGCGCTATTACCGCCACCGTGCACTTGCCACACTCCCGGGGCCGCAGCCGAAGATCGCGTTGTTCCTGCTGTATCACGATCCGGCCCTGACCCAAAGCCTCCCGCATTCGGCGGGGCTGCAACGCGGACTTACTGCCGTCGTGCACCTGTTCGCCAGCCGCTCGCAGGAGGCACAGAACCGCATCGTCATGACGCACGAATTGCTGCATACCTTCGGTGCCACGGACAAATACGATCTGGCGACGAGCCTGCCGGAGTATCCGGAAGGGTTCGCCGAGCCGCAGCTGGTTCCCCGCTATCCGCAGCAGCTCGCGGAGATCATGGCCGCACGGATGCCGCTCAGCGCAACGGAAGCCCGCCTAGCCGATGGTCTTGCGCAGGAGCGCGTCGGGCCACTGACGGCCCGCGAGATCGGCTGGAGCAGCAGGTGAAACGGGGCGCCGACATTCCCGGCGGCGAGCGCCACCCTAGTTGAGAGCACCGATCGACTGCGCTGTGAGGTAGCGCTCCACGATCGGGCCCCAAATGGCCGATCCACCCGGCCCAAAAAACAGATTGTGCCCTTCGCCATCGAAGTGTTCCGGTTGCTCAAATTGCGCGTGTCCGCCGCTCGCGCTGAAGGACTGAAATAACGCACGGGCGATCTGCGGCCTGAAGAAGGTGTCATTGAGGGTATAGACCCACAGCATCGGCGTCGTAGCCGTTTGCCCGAAATGGCCCGCGGCCTGTACCAGTCTTTCCGGATGGCAATTCCGATTCGGCTCCTCGTGCAGGTGACCGCCGCGGCCGCCCGCCATGACGAGGAACGCGGCCACCTTCGGATGCGCGACACTGTCATACGCGATGGTCCCCCAGCCGCCGGCCGACTGACCTACGATCACGACGCCGCTGCCGCTCACGAACGGCAATGTCGTGAGCCCGTCGACGGCGGCGTTGATGTCGCGAGCGGTCTCCAAGCCCGCGTGGAAGTAGTCCGCTGCATCGCACGAGCCATAATTCTCGGCCCAATTGCCGCCCGTCGCGCCGTAGCCGCGCCGAAGCGGAAAGGCCACCACATAGCCGCGACTCAAGAACCACTGGGCGGCCTCCGAATCGCAACGACCGGGCATCATCTTAGGTCGATCTGCCGAATTGGCCGGCGAGCCGTGATTGATGACCACCAGGCGTGCCGGCGCGTCGCCCGAGGGTCGACATACGCGAACCAGAATCCGTGCGTCGGCGGTGACTGGAACAGCGAATGCCAGCTCCCGGACGCCGCCCTGAGTGATATCGGCGACAGGGGCAGTAGTGTTTGCTGCGGCTGCGGTGCAGCTGAACAGCAGCCAGAAAATCGAACTGGCACGAGTTCTCATGTGTGACCCGGCATTTCCCCTGTCAGCGTGGTCGATGCTGCGTTCCAAGGCCAGCCGTGATGAACAGAACCGTCGCACTGTCCGGAACGTCCGCGGTGTGCCAGGTGCCCGGCTCATTGATCGCATATTCGCCCGGCACGAGTTCGACGGTGGCGCGTGAACCGGCGGCAGACTCCTGATGCAGCGTGATCGCACCGGCTATGCATAGCACCACTTCACTGCCGCGGGGGTGCATTTCCCACATGGGCCACGCGCCCTTGTAGGTATTCATGCTCACCACCCGGCCCTCAGCGCCATCGCCGCTATGGCGTTGCGCGTAGGCCATATACCAGTCCATCGTGCCGGTGAATGCCGGCTCAACAACCGCCGTCGCCCCCAATCCCAGATGGATCGGCCTTTCAGAGATGTTGGTGCCGCGCATGGTTGGCTCCCGAAGAATCAGTCAATGAGGACCGAGGATAGTTGAAGGGCGACGGCCTGTCGCGACCATCCCATGCGCCGTGACTAATGCGGGCGTTAGTTCTAAGATTTTCAGACCCCACGCTGGATCCGGAATCATGTCGCGACTCGCCGATCTCAGTCACACGATTGACCATGGGATGCTCACCTACAAGGGACTGCCGGCGCCGCTCATCTGTGATTACCTGAGCCGCGAGGCCTCGCGCAAGCTGTATGCGCCCGGCACGGAGTTCCAGATCGGTAGGATCGAAATGGTCGGCAACACCGGCACCTACCTCGACAGCCCCTTCCATCGGTTTGCGAACGGCAAGGACCTGAGTCAGCTGTCGCTGGGCGGTTTGGCCAATCTACCGTGCGTCGTCGCGCATCTTGATCACGTTGCGGGCCGCGCCATCGACAAGCTGCCACTTGCGGCGTCCGACGTCCGCGGCTGCGCCGTGCTCATCCACACGGATTGGGCCAGACATTGGCGAACGGACCAATACTTTGAAGGACACCCGTTCCTTACCGGAGCGATGGCGCAGTGGCTCGCGGATGCCGGTGCCGTCCTGGTCGGGATCGACTCCTACAACATTGATTGCACGGACGATGGCGAGCGGCCGGTGCACACCACGCTCCTGAGTCAGGATATTCCCATCGTCGAACATCTTTGTGGGCTGGGTGAACTACCCGAGGTCGGCAGCCGCTTCTTTGCGGTACCTCCCAAGGTCGCCGGTTTCGGTACATTTCCAGTCCGCGCGTACGCACTGCTCGACTGATGCCGTGGATCAAAACGGCAAGGGCTCCAGGTCAGGATCCAGCCAATGCCGGCGAGCTTCGGAGGAGAACAGCCGCTCCCGGGACCAATGGCGCAGCAGCCAAGCGGATCGTCCGAGCTCGGTGGCCATCAGCACATTAACAATCTGATGTAGTGGTGTCACGTTGCTGTGCGCTGCGAGTACCGTAGAGGCGGCACGGATGGATGCGAGGGTGATGGTTTCGTGATACCCGCTTGAATCGGTGTTGGCGACACCCGAGGCTTCGTTGTACGCCCGGATCCAACCCGGCAGCCGCGCGATCACGTCCGATTCAGCGCAGTCGCGCAATAACCAAAGTACCGCCGCGAAATGCGCCGCGTGCGTCCATTCTATTTTTGGCAGCGATCGATCGAGCAGCCCGCGTGCGATTCGCTCCACCGCGGCATCGGAAGTAAATATCGTCGGCATGGCCGGCTCCTGTTGTGAGACGCCGGCAGGGCCAACCAAAACCCCGCCGGACGGGCGGGGTTGCGCGAAGTTTCAGTCGGAATAAGCCAGTTTCTGTTGACTCAATGTCCCACGAGACCCATGCGCAACCGCCGCCGCAGATGCCGGCTTTGTTGAAGTGCAAATTTGCGCGTGGGAGTCACGAGGCTATTTAAGACCACCGCTGATGCGCCGGTCAAGGGTGGCTTCTCTGCGCATGCCGTTTCATGGCATTCGTCAAGTATTCGGCAAATCCCGGCTCGAGGCGCTCATACCGGGCCACGAAGTCCGGATGCGACAGATATAGCTGCGCAAGACCCGAATAGCGTTCCGCAGAACAGGGTCGACCCCACATCGCCGCCACCCACGCGCGGTGGCGCCCGATCAGGGCATTAACTCCCTCCGCCGCAGGATCAATCCCGCGGCGCATCGCACCGGCCAGAGCCTCCTCGACCTCCTGTAATTCCCTTCCCAAGGCCTCCTGTTCCGCCGCGGTCATTCTCGCGTACGACGCTTTTGAGCGCTCGATACCCTGATGCATGGGCTCGCCATACCGTTCGATCAGCCAGGCCTCATAGCCTGCTTGTTTTTCCGGGCTGAAACCCTTGTACAGATCTGCGTTGGCCATGTACGTCTCTTCTCTGAAATCTTCGATGGTGCGGTCGATGGTTTGGATGAGGATGCGATAGCGCTCTCGCTCGGCCTCGAGCTTCCCGCGATGCTGCTCGAGGACCGCAATGTGATCCGCGCCTTCGAGATCCAGCAGTTCCGCGATGGCACTCAGAGGCACACCCAATTCTCGATGGAACAGGATCTGCTGCAGCCGCAGCTGCTCCGTGCGTCCGTAGTAACGGTAGCCGTTTGCGCCCACTGCGGCCGGCCGCAGCAGCCCGATCTCGTCGTAATGATGCAAGGTACGCACCGTCACGCCGGATAGGGATGCGAGCTGTTTGACCGTGAGTTCGTTCATGACGTGCCTATGCTCCTCTGGGGCGCAACGATGGGGTCTGACGTTGCGTGAGGGTCAATAGCTCAGTGAAGAGGATCCGGCGCTATGGGGCGGATGCGCCTAAGTTCTGATACGCCGCTTTGCGCTGGCGTGCATTTTCCAGAATGACGCGACGCCTGTCGGCATCGACCAGGCCCCACTCCTTGATCTCCTCCAACGAGCGAAAGCAGCCGAGGCAGGTCAGATCATCGCCCAGGCAGCAATCGCGCAGGCAGGGGGACTGAACGGGCTTGTCGATATCGCTCATTTCCATCGAAGCTCATGAGGGAGTTCGAATTTGATCACACGGGCGAGTCGGAATCCCTGTGATCCATCACAGGAGCAAATGTGCTCTATCAGTCCCTATTGACAGGGAAGAATACGTCCATTACAGTCCGCATGGATGCCTCATCACGGCTGACCGGACCACACATATGTCTCAGGATCTGCTCTCGGTATTCGACATCGCCTCACGGCTCAATCTTCATGTGAAGACGGTTCGCGGTTATGTGCGTGACGGTCGATTGAAGGGCATCCGGATCGGCAAGTCCTATCGGATTCTGCGCTCCGATCTCGAGGCTTTCACGGGACAGCCCCTGCCGCCGAGCGAGAGCGAGATGGCCAGGCGGCAACGTCACGTTGAGGTCTCGGGCGTCGTGCAGATTGACGCGATCAGTGCCGAAGCCTCGACCCAGTTGGAAAGCTCACTGGCAGCCTTCGTGCAAGGAAGTGCGAGGGCCGATGAAGCTCTGCGCATTGAATCGATTTACGACCGGAACATCGGACGTATGAAGATCATCGTGCTCGGCAACGCGAATCGCAGCAGCGCCGCGCTCAAATTCATCAGTGCACTGCTCGAGAAATAGATCGAGGCTCTGTCGCAGAATCGTGACCGCTTAGTCGCCATTTCAGTTCTGGCGTAAAATGTCGTTGTAAGCCGCCGGAGAGGCATCCATGCGAACAAATCCAGTCTTGGTTTTGGTGGCGCTTGCGATTGGGCGTGCGGCCAACCTTTGGGCGGCTGGAGACGCGACCAACGCTGCGGGATCCGCCAGTCCCCCGACTCATCAAGTTTCCGGCAGTGCGCAGTCCTTGGATGAAGTGATAGTCCTTGGCAAAACTGACCTCCCCACGCTCAAGCACGAGATCCATCAGTTTGTTCAGTCCCATGCCGACCCGAGTGGCCTCATTGGTCAAATTGGCCGCTGGCGTGAGCCGGTCTGCCCGTTAGTGTTAGGTCTGCAAGACCCATACAACTCCTTTATCGCGCACCGAATCACCGACGTGGCGCAAGAAGTGGGCGTTCGGATTAGCCCGCCGAACAAGCATTGCGATGCCAATGTCGAGGTGGTTTTTACTGCGGAACCGCAGAAGCTGGTGGACCACATTGCCACTGCGTGGCGCCCGCTGCTTGGCTACTACCGCAAAGCTGACTTGAAGGACCTCACGACATTCAATCACCCGGTTCAAGCTTGGTACATGACGGGTACGCGGGCGGTCACTTACCCTCCGATGGAGGTGGCGCAGTACGGGCCCGACATAGCTCAGATGCTTTTCGCGCAATCACTCCATGTTGATAGTGCTCTGAGTGCGGAGTCGGGAGACTGGGGGCCAGCGGGTAATGCCGAAAGCCGTCTGGATCACAATTTGCGAAGCGAATTCATCCATGCATTAATCATCGTCGACAACGGATCAATTGCAAAGAACTCCCTGCACAGTGTGGCGGACTACGTTGCGTTACTCGCGTTAACCCGCCTCTCGACGTTAGATCAATGCAGCGAGCTGCCGAGCATCGTCAATCTTTTCGCTCCGAATTGCACCTCGCCGCCGTCCACAATCACGTCCGCTGACATCGCCTATTTGAAAGCACTCTACGGAGCGGACCTGGAGTTGAAGCTCGCGCTCGAGCAGGGCGACATCCGCGAGCGGATGCTTAAGACGATCTCAAGCAAGTAATGAGCTGTGTCTACGTCGTATGCGACCGGCGGCCAATCGATCGCCACAGCACACGTGTTGTATATGCAACTCATATCAGCATTGGTGCCGTCAATAGAGCGAATTGTGGCTACAGTCGCGCCGTTGATGCATACGGCCTAGACAACTGTTGGAGCCGCGGTCACCTTTGTACCGGAAAGTGGCGGGTATAGCCAACAGAGGGAGAATCCATGATCCGCTTTGTGATAATGGTTTTTGTGAAAATGCGACGATTGCGGCTACTCTCGATCCCGCACGATAGGTACGCCCTGGGATGCCTGATGGTCACCGCATGTTGCGTGGCGCGCGGCGAGGCCCCGAAGATGATACCTCCACCAAACTGGTTCATCAGCGGTGAGCACAACGCGACGGCTAGGAAGGAGTACGTCGGTGTTACCGATCACACGATCGCCTATGAAGGTTCCGGCAGTGGCTTGCTGGAATCTATTTCCGATACAGCTCAGGGCGGCACGCTAATGCAGATGTCGTCAGCGTCCGCGTATAAAGGCAAGAGAATCCGCTTCAGCGCCTTTCTCAGGAGCAATGGTGTGGCGGGGCGAGCCGGTCTTTGGATTCGGGCGGACGATGCGGACGGAACGACGGTGGCATTTCGGAACTGCTTTTCCGCCAGTGCACCCAAAAGTTTTGTGCAAGGAACCACTGGTTGGAAACAAGTGGAAATCCTCATCGATATCCCGGACACCGCCATGGATCTGTCTTTCGGGGTGCAGATCCAGAGCACCGGAACAGTCTGGATTGACAACGCAACTATGGATGTCATCGGTCCCTATGATCCAGCACGCGCTGACCAGGTCGAGCCGACTCCGCATTCGCCAATCGACCCGCAGAGATTATCCCCGGCCCCACAGAATATGAATTTCGAGCAATGAATCGTGAAGCGCGCGGTACCGTTTGCCGAGATCGAAGCTCAGCTGAGTCTGAGCGCGCGAAGAACCGGGCTCGGCCAAGTCCGCGGCTCAGCGACGATGCGCGCGTAACTCACCGCTCTCCTGGATTGGTCGCATACTACGACTGGCGTGGACGATCCGCAGCGGTAATGTGATCGCCATCCCGGAGTCCGGTTCTCCAGCGCATGCCAGGGAAAACGCGGCGGCGCTTTCGACAGAGCTCACGCCCGCCGATCTTCAGGCCTTGGCTGCGGCATACCCGGGACCCGGCGACGCGAGCTGACGGGGTCCGTCGCATTCGACAGCTGTGACGGGCGACTCCCGTGAGCTGATAAGCAGTTCTCGCGCCCGCTCTTTGACGAATGTGAACTCCTGCATGAGTTCATGTTGCGGGACCGCGCGCGCCAGCAGAAAACCCTGAACGAACATGGAGCGTTGCCGGACCAGATAGGCGAATTGCTGGGGTCGTTCAACGCCCTCGGCGGTGATCTGAAGCCCCAGCTTTTGACACATGACGATGATCGCCTCGGCAATGGCCGCGGATCGTGGATTGGTGTCGATGCCTGATATCAACGACCGATCGAGTTTGACGCGTGATAGCGGCAGCATCTCCAGCGAGGCCAAAGAGGAATAGCCAGTCCCGAAGTCATCCAGTGCCACCGCAATACCCAGTTCGCGAAGCCTTCTTAGCGACGCAATGGTTGCAGGGCCCGTCTGCAGCACCGACTCGGTCAATTCAATCTCAATACAGCCCGGCGGCAGTGCGAACTCAGCCAATAGCGCCTGAACGCGGTCGACGAAGTTACCGTCAGCCAGTTGCCGGGACGATACATTGATCGCCACCCGTGCCTTGCCCCATGGACCGCGGTGCCATCCAGATGCGGCGCTGATCGCGGCACGCAAGACCCAGTCGCCGATTTCGAGCGCCAACCCGGAGTCCTCCGCCACCGCAAGGAACTCGCCGGGCGGGATCAGCTCACCGGAGCCGGTACGCCACCGGATCAATGCTTCGACGAGCCCGATCTCCAGTGTCTCGGCATCCAATTCCGGCTGGAAGTGCAACTCGAATTCCCCGCGCTCAATGGCCCGCCGCAGGCCCTGCTCAGTGGCAAAACGGGCTGCCGCAATCTGCGCAAGGTCCGAGGTGAAAATCGACAGCTGGCTTCGGCCCAGGGCCTTGGCCCGGAACAGTGCCATATCGGCCGCCTTCAGCAGAGCGCCGGACTGCTGGGCATGAACGGGATAGGCACAGGCACCGACACTGATGCTCACAATGAGCTCGCGACCCTCGATCAACATGGGTGACTGAAATGCCGCAACCAGCGCCTCGCCGACCGCTTTGACATCTTCGATGGTCCTGGCGCACTCCAGGACGACGGTGAATTCATCCCCGCCCAACCGGGCCGCAAATCCATATTCTCTGGTGATCTCGGCCAGGCGCAGACCCATTGCCTTCAATACGCTGTCGCCGAACGCATGACCGAGACCGTCATTGATGTACTTGAAGTTATCCACATCAAGAAATAGAACCCCGACCCAATGGCCGGAACGCTGCGCGCGCTCGAGCGCTGCATCGAGCAGCGTAAACAGGTGACGCCGGTTCGGCAGTGCCGTCAGGGGATCTCGCTGCGACAGTTCCCGCAGCCGCCGGGTGCGCTGCTGAATTTTCTCTTCCAGCCCCTGCTGGTATTGGAGGCTCAGCGCCTTTGCCGAGGCGAGTTCCTCGGCCATGGTGTTGAAGGCGGTGGCGATGGCATCAAGCTCGGCGATCCCACCACTGGCCACTCGCACTGCGTAGCGTCCGGCGGCAATTTCTGCGGTGGCGCGCAACAAACGCCGCGCCGGCCTCACGATGCTGATGACGATGCCGACGCACATGAGGAGCATCACCAGCGCGGCCGCGGCGCTACCCCATGCGATCGCGCGCTGCGACCCGGACTGCGCCGCCATCCGCGTGATGGATTTTGTCTCGACGATCGACCGGCCTGGCGCCTGCACCGTTGGTGGGGCGGCAACCGCGGCCGGGGCAGGCTGTTGCCGCGCGATCGGGCTCGCCGCGGTGCGCGCCTTGAACAAGGTGTGCCGTAACTGATTGCCCTGATCGGCAAATGCCTGAAGTCCTTCGGACAGCGTGCCGGCAAGTCGGATGGAGGACTCGCGCAGCGCAATAACCTGCGTCAGGTCGGCGGCCATTGATTGATACCACTCGTTGCCTTGGGCGCCGCGGAAGCCCGCTGCATTATCGACAAGGGTTTTCTGCACGCGCTGCTCGGCGGCGATGATGGCGCTGATCTGGGTTGCCGAAAGGGGGGACGGCCCTTCCAACGGCTCGGAATGCTGTCGAAGGGAATCCAGATCATCGCCGAGAACGACCAGCGACTGCCGCGACACGACACGTCCAAAGATGGTCCAGGCGCCTGCGAGCAGCTTCTTGACGCGGACGTTCAAACTGTCAACCAGCGCCTTGCGGCTGAGCTCCGCCGCCCGCTGCGCGTCGGCGGCCCGGATCAGCGCGCTCGCGCGTGCAGTGTAGGCATGCAGTTCAGACCGGGGTGTGTCGCCCATCGGCACAAGGGCGTCGCTGAGATCCGCTGCGGCCCGCTTATACGTTGCCGAGACGGGCAGATCCGCACTCTTGATGCGTGCCCGGCTAGCCTCGTCGTAGTTTGCCAGTGCCGCCAGTGCGTTTTCGAGCAGCTGGGGGGAAGGGTCGGGCGGTGCGGCCAATGGCGGCGGTGCGGGCGTCGCGGCGACCGCCACTGCGGCAGGTGGTGGCGGTGCACTGACGCGCGTTGTTCGCTCGACGAGGATGCCCTGTTGCACCACCAGATTCGCGCCGAGAATCAGCAGGGCCACGCCAATGAAGCTGATCGACAGCCGCCCGACGATGCCCAAGCGAAATCGACGCCGTGCTGCCCAAAACCACCCTTTCATGCGGCTGATCTAATCAGGCGCGCACTCAAGCGTCGCCGTGCACAGGTCACAGAACTCAGGATGTCCTACAAGCGGCCGCCTGTTGGATAGAGGCAGTGACTCCCCTGGTTAGGCGACCTGTACCACCGGTGGCGGCATATGGATCGGACGGCCGAGCATCTGCGCAGCGGCGCTTTCCGAGATCTCATCGGTCCATACCCGGAAAACCTGCAGATACGAGGGTCCAAAGGCGGTGCTGATGGCCACATCGGCAGCGTCACGGCCGCGCGCGATCATCAACCGGCCGATGCGCCGTGCGTTATTGCGCGGGTCAAAGGTATGCCAGGCGCCGTCCAGAAAGACTTCCATGCACCCGGCAAAGTCCATGGGTGCATCCACCACAGGCACGCCGATGTCCCCGAGATAACCGGTGGCATAGCGTGCCGGAATGCTCATGGCCCGACAAAAGGCAATCGCCAGGTGCGCCATGTCGCGGCAAACTCCTTGGCGCTCGCGGTATGTCTCCAGGGCCGTTTTGGTGTGCCGCGCGTATTGGTAACCGAAGGTCACATGCTGATTGACGAAATCGCAGATGCCCTGGACCCGCGACCAGCCCGGCTGCAGGTGCCCGAACAGCCGCAGCGCCTCGGGCGCGAGCAGATCGCTTTCGCAATAACGGCTCGGCAGCATATACATGAGCGCCTCGGGTGGCAGTGCGCTGATGGGCGTCTCCAAGCCGGCCCAATGAGCGGGCTCCGCGATCCCGGAGTCCTCGAGCAAACCGTCCGCACTGATATGGATCAGGCCCGCGGGCGCCTGCAGGCGGGTGCACAGATTGCCAGCGGTGTCCCGATAGGTCGAGAGCGGCACCACGGGGTTGGTATGCATGAAGTCGGTGACCAGCAGGCGCTGCGTGGGCTTGGGCGCGGCCCGCAGCAGCAACACCATAGGCGTCACCTGCGGACTGCTGTACACCAGCTCATAACCGAAGCGGATTTTCATAGGACCCCCTGAGGCCTACTATTGTTAAGCAGCAACGAATCTAATGGGGCGCAGCCCCGCGCCCTATTCCCGCCTCGCGTAAAAGATCGTAGGACAAGTCTGGGCATGCATAATCAGGCGCTGCCGTAGTTCCACGGTCCCGGGCACCTCAGCCACCGCGCTTCGAATATGCTCTAGCTTCTGGTAGTACTCGCGGGTCATGGGCTGCAGCTTCTCGAGCGCCGCCAACTCGGCTGCCATACGGGCCTGTCCAGGGTCCTCATGCGCGGTCAGCAGCATTTTCAGCTCAGTGTGGGCACAGCTGCGCTCCGCGGCGCTCAGTGCCGCCTTGACGCTGCGGAAAGCGGTCTCGAGCTGCCGATGGTGGTCGACGATGGCGTGATTGCTCACAAGTTGCCCCTGTCGGATTAGCACTTGCACAGCAGTGTTCCGCCTGATTGCCGGTCGCGCGTATCAGCGAGCTTGCCGAGGCCCTGTCAGACGGTCAGAGATCAGATGATCGGCGGATCGGAATCACGCTCCGGGTGGCGATGTTTGGCAATCGCGGCGATGAAGGCGGCCGTGTCCGTCTGTTCTGAGGACGCCGTCGTCAGCAATCCTGGGTCCGCGGCGCCCGATGGCAGATCGGCATGGATCCCCGCCTTCTGCAGCAGTGTCGACGAGGCACCCAGTGCCAGGATGGTCTTGCAATGCCGGTACTGGTCCTTGATGAACTCCAGCGCATGGCCATCCTCTGCCAAAGTCTCGACGGCGTCCTCCCCATCGGGCAGCACCACCGCATCGAACAGCACGGCGGGGGAATTCTCCAGCGTCGCATCGACCTCGAAGCGCTCATTGCCCTGGCCCTTCACGGTGCCGAGGCGACTGGACAGCAGCCGTGGCACAGCCCCCGCGGCTTCGAGCGCCTTCAACAGCGGAACGATGGATTTACCGCGTACTCCAGCGGCGATCAGGATCGCAATCCTGCGGGTTGCAATGCCACCGTCGCCCGGCAATGCCATCAGTGACAAGGGTTTGGAGAGTGTTACTTCAGGCTTTGGCGCACGCTTGACGGCGCGCGGCATGGCCTCAGGCAGCTCCATCCCAAGGCCCTGCGCAACTTCTTTCGCCAGTCGCTCGGAGACGTTGCGCAATGACGACACCACGCGCTGACGGATCGCGGGCACCGTTACCTTGCTGAGTTCAAAGCGAAATCCACCGATGATGTGGGCCTGCTCCGGCGGCGTCTGGCTGTTGAAGAACAGCGAGGCCTGCGAGTAGTGCTCGGCAAACTTTTCGGGTTTGCCGCGCACCTTGTCAATGGGTGCATTATCCGGCTCGATCGCTTCGGCAAAGGAGACGAACCCCGCGGCGCCGGCCTGGAAGGGGCAGCCGCCGCCCAGGGAATTCGGCTCGTAGGCGACTCGTCCACGCGCGATCGCCTGGCGATGCAGCCCATCGCGCTGGTTGTTATGCACCGGCGCAAGCGGCGCGTTGATGGGAATCTCGTGAAAATTCGGGCCACCCAAGCGTGTCAGCTGGGTGTCAATGTAGGAATGAATGCGGCCGTGCAGCAGCGGATCATTGCTGAAATCGATGCCGGGAATGACATGGGCGGTACAGAAGGCCACCTGCTCGGTCTCCGCGAAAAAGTTATCAGGATTGCGGTTCAGCACCATCCGGCCGATTGGCTTCACCGCAACGAGTTCCTCGGGAATGAGTTTGGTCGCATCCAGAATGTCGAAGCTGAACTTTGCGGCGTCCGCTTCCGAAAAAGTCTGGATTCCCAATTCCCACTCAGGATAGTGACCCGATTCGATCGCCTCCCACAGGTCGCGGCGATGGAAGTCCGGATCGGCGCCCGAAATCTTGACGGCCTCGTCCCAGACGAGCGAGTGAGTTCCGAGGCGCGGCTTCCAGTGGAACTTGCAGAACGTGGACGCGCCGGCGCTGTTGACCAGCCGGAAGGTATGCACGCCAAACCCCTGCATCATCCGGTAGCTGCGCGGAATCGCCCGGTCTGACATGACCCACAGCAGCATGTGCGTGGATTCGGGCATCAGCGATACGAAGTCCCAGAACGTGTCATGGGCAGAGGCGGCCTGCGGCATCTGGTGGTGCGGCTCGGGCTTGACCGCATGGATCAAGTCCGGAAATTTCATGGCATCCTGGATGAAGAACACCGGCATATTGTTGCCGACCAGGTCCCAGTTGCCCTCATCGGTATAGAACTTGACCGCAAAGCCGCGCACATCGCGCGCGGTATCGGCCGAACCACGCTCGCCCGCGACCGTTGAAAATCGCACGAATACCGGCGTGATTTTTCCGGCTTTCGCAAATACCGTCGCACGAGTCAGGTCTGGCAGCGTGTCGTAGGCTTCAAAAAAGCCGTGCGCGGCGGAGCCACGCGCATGCACGATGCGCTCCGGAATGCGTTCGTGATCGAAATGGGTGATCTTTTCACGCAGGATGAAATCCTCAAGCAGCGTGGGGCCGCGCAGCCCCGCCTTCAGTGAGGATTGATTGGTGCCGATGGGCACACCCTGATTGGTGGTGAGCCGCTCGCCCGCTGAGTTCACGCGCTTCGCGGCGAGGGAGCCATCCAGCGAGCGGGTTTTGAGCGTGGGGGCGCCTGTTTTGGCCGACTCATTGCGTTCACTTAGCGTTCCCGCGCCCGCGGTGGCGGAGGGCAATGGCTGGTGCGCCCCCTCAGGGGGCTGCTCCGCTTTGGCGGGCGCAAACTCACTGGCCTTGTCCGCGTTGAATGGCACAGCTGCGGCCAGCGCCACCTGTTCGACCGCATGCTTTGCCAAAGCGGTGGTAGCCGTTCCCGGGTGGGAAGCACCGGCTGCGGTCGCGCCCTTGGCGCTGTTGCTGGCCTGGGCGGCGTGGGATGAAGCCTTAGAACGCGTCGCAGCGCTTGGTCCGCTCTTTCGAGTCGCCATGGATCTCTCGTCTGTCAGTTGGGAACAGACGTGACGTTACGCTGACGCGGCCTGGGCTCCGACCGCCAACCGCGCGATGTGATGTAGCCGGTTACCTACCGTCCCGGGGACGTCAGTGTCTGATGCTAATCGCAGCCCAGGAGTCCGGTTGCGGGTCGCCGCGCCAATCCAGGCCTTCGATGGTCAGCTGATAGGTATCAGGACCCAGCGCCGAGGTATTCAGCGCAAAACCCAGTGAGCCGTTCGAGTCCTTGATCAGGTTGTTGAGCACGGCGACGCGGCCCTGATCCTTGCGATCGATGGTGATGCGAAATGCCCTGAAGTCCGAATGACTCAGATCAATCTTGATGTTGACGAGTTGTGCGGCGGCACCGCCGATGACCGCCGGCACGGGGGCCGCGGGTCCTGCGCGCGTGGGCGAGAGATAGACAGTGCTGCTGCCGGTCGCGGCATCGATCGGCTGGTTCGTGACCAGTTGGTGCAGCGTGTCGATTTTGCGTGTCTGCTCGGAGACACGATTGTTCAGCACCAGTGTCGCAATGCCGAGGACTACGGTCAGGGCTGAGACTGCCGCGAGCACATAGGGTCGTTCCCAGAACTGTTTGGGCTTCTCCTGCCAGGGTTCCGGCTTGCCGCTGGCATCCAGCAGCCGCAGCGCCGTATGGACGCGCTCGGGCAGACCGATCTCATCCAGGATCTGCGGATTCGCACGGCAGAAGCGCTCAAACACAGTCGCCCCACGAAGCGGCAGGCTGCCTGACAAATACAGTTCGATGATCCGGTTGCGGGCAATGAACTCCCGGTCCATGACCGGCGGCACCGCAACGTTTTCCGGATTGGGAAGATTCTTGGCGGTCGCGGCAACCGGCGTTCGCACCGCGGAGGCAGGGGCTCTGGCCGGCGGCGGCGCGGCGGGTCGGCTGGCCGTGGCGAGCGGCCGTTTGGCCGGCGGCGCGGCGGGACTCACGGTCGGTGCGGATCTTGCCGGCGCGGCGGCCGGCGCCGGCATTGGCGGCTTGGCAGTTGCCGTGGCAGCGACGCTGGCGGACATTTGCGGAATGGTGCGGGTGAAGGCGGCGGTGTCTTCGAGCGCCTCAAGTTCAGGCATCAGGTCGGCATACGGATCGTCATGGATCCTGGTACTGGCGGCGGCGGTGCGCACGGCCGTGGCCGCCTTCTGGTCGGTCAGCTTTGGCGTCGGACCCCGATTGCGTCCCGATCCCGCGGCGGCCGCGGCGGCGGACTGTGCGCTAAAGGCATCGATGGTCGAGCTTTCCAGCAACTCCATGTCCGGCACCAACGCCAGCAGATCATCCTCGGACGGAGAATCCAGGAGCGCACCGGCCGCACTGTCGGTGAGCGAATCGGGGTTTGATTGCGGCGCCATCGGCTCAGCTCATTCACATCCGCATTGATCCAGATTGAGATCGTGCAGGGTTGAAGTAAGGAAGCCTAGGTGCTGCCTCACAGAACCGGAGCCGGATGCCGGCCGAGTGCGAACTGCGTCTCAATATGGCCCACGAGGGGCCGTGGGGTCCTTGCGCCGGGTCACAGCCGCAAAGCCTGTGCTCTGCTAGTTTTCTGCCATGGTTGGCGATGAGGATGCAGTGCAGACGGGTTCCGCAGGAGGGGTGCTGCCACGGCGCTTTCCCGAGCCCGTCGAAACCGACTATATCGAATTCAGTCTGCGTGTGTTTCGGCCGGGCATCCGCGCCTGGCATACCACATCGCTGTGCCTCGCATTGCTGCTGCTGATCGCCGGTTCCATTCTGTACGAAGCCGGCTACCCGCATCCCGTGCTGCCGCTGACAGCAGCACAGATCGAACCGGCGAAACTGTGGTTGATCGGCATCGCGGTGTGCGCGCGCGCCGTGCTGTGCGCACTTTCGTGGCGCACCGACATGGCAAGTGGCTATCTGAAGGTGGTCCTGCCGCTGGCGATGCTCGGACACGCCTGCATCAACGCGGTATTCGGCAGCGAGATTTTCGGGTCCCATCCCGGGTATATGGCGGCGATCGCGGTGTACGCCTTTGGCGCAGCCGTGCTGACCGGGCTGCAGTTCCGGCAGTCCGTGCTGGTCAACGGCGTTGCGTTGTGCGTGCTGATTGTCAGTGCATGGCGGCAGCCCTTGCCGCTGATGGCACTGGTTTCCGTCATCGGCCATGTCGGTTTCGCCATGCTGATGGCCGGCATTGTCGCCCTTGCCCTGGAGCGTTCGGTCCGTGCGCTGTACGTCGAGAATCGACGGGTTGGCGAGATGGCGGCCCGCGATGGCCTCACGGGCCTCAAGAACCGGCGCGCGTTTGATGACCATCTGCGACTGGTGTGGCAGCTGGCCCTGCGGGACAAGCGCGCGCTCGGGGTCTTGCTCATTGACGTGGACTACTTCAAAGCCTTCAACGACTCCCTGGGGCACCAGGCCGGCGATGCCGCTTTGCAGAGCATTGCCAAGGTCGTGGCGGCGACGGCACGCCGCCCGCTGGATCTGGCCGCGCGCTACGGTGGCGAGGAGTTCGCCATCATCCTGTTTGACGTGACCCGGGAATATGTTGCGGACGCGGCCGAGCGCGTACTGCGCATGGTCGAGGAACTCGAGATCACGCATCCGAAATCCTCGGTCTCACCCGTGGTGACCGTGAGCAGCGGTGTGGCGTTTGTCCGCCCGACCCTGGAACGCAGCCCACAGGGGGCCATCATGCTGGCCGATCGGGGTCTGTATGCGGCGAAGCGTGCGGGCCGCAATCAATGGACGTTCCTGGATCGAGACGCGGAAGCCATCACGACCGGGGTGTTTGCGACCAGTACCGCGTCCGGTGAAACAACCCTGTCAGGATGAGAGCAGCTCGGCGAGCCGCGCCACCGGTTCGGTCGTCGAGGATTGGCAGAAGTCGAAACCCACAGCCGAAATCCAGCGGCGGCCTGCCGGGGAGTCCACATACTTGGCGGCGCAATGCATGCCCAGGACTTTCGCGGCCTGGGCAATGGCAATGACGCGAGCCTGTGCAAGTTTGTCCTTCAACGCCGAAGCCACCAGGCGCGCATCCACCTTCAACAGACGCACGGCATTTGAGCGCAGCAGCTCGAGCATGGTCGTATCGAAGGTGAAATCATCGATGACCGCGAAGCAGCGCGACCGCTCACATTGAGCAAGGAACTGTTCGGCCATCTGGCGCTGGCTGACGCACGCGGACTCGCGCAGTTCGAATCCGATCGTGCCGGGATCCAGATCGGCCGCCGCCAGGGCCCTGCCCAAGGCTTCCGGCAAGCCGGCATCGCCCAGCGCCTGCGCGGATACCGCGATGGTGAAGCTGAGCGGATCACCGCGCAGCACCCCGGAGTTCTGCTGCAGCCACGCCAGCAGCTGGTTCAGCGTGGCGAGCGCATCGCCGCGCTGGTGTTCCGCCACCGGTACGACCTGATAGCGGCGGGTACGTCCGCCGGTCCGCAGCCGAACCAGTTCGCGCAATCGCAAGGTCGAGGTCTTGCCGGTGCGCGACTCGAATGGAGCGCTCGGCAACGCCTGTATCTCACCGGTCCTGGGTATGGCCGTCACCGGATCGGCATCAAAGCAGATTTCCGCTGTGCGATCCGTCTCAGGCGGGGTCCAGGGCAGTACGTCAATGCCGGATGTCGAGGCGCCGGCGCTGACCGGTGCCAGCATTTCCAGTAGCGGCGGATCCTCGGAATCCGTGACCCATGCCGTATTGGCGGTATCGCCAATCCCGGAGCCGGGAACCTTTGGTAATTCCAGCGGCAGGGTACCGCTCGAAAACGGCCTGATGGCCGACAGCGTGCCGGTCGCGCCGAGCGGTGGCGGTGGCGCCAGCAACATGGCGATCTTCTGCAAAACCGAGCGCATGCTGGTGGTGAGGATGCGCGCCGCGAGATTGCCGGAACTGAGCAGTTTGGCATCCATCAGCACCATCACCACGCCGGCGAGCGTCGCGCGCGGCGTGCGCACCGCGAGGAACAGGGCCGCGCGACTGTCGCTCAAGGGTACCTGGAAGTGCGCGCGCATGACCGCATTGGTCAAAGTGGCGATGGCTTCTTCCACCACGACTTGCTCATCAGGTCCGAGAGCGCCTTCGCTCAGCCACTGCACGTCGCCCTTGGCGTCAAACAGTGAAACCGAATGCAGACGCAGCGCGGGCAGCAACGCCAGCACCTGCGCGCCCAGCGCGGCGGCCGTTTCGCCCGGCGTCTCGGTATCCGAGCGCAGAGCCATATTTTGATGGGAGTTAGACAAGTCAGATCACCCCGGTGCCTGTCGCTAGAGTGACAGTCTCTTAGTGGCGACAGCGTGACGGCGCTCGCGTTCTGCGACGTGAAATGCAACGGGGCGCGCATTGCGCGCCCCGCTCTTGTCATAACAGTTAGCGATAGGACTTAATCAAGTCCGTATCGAATTCGTTCAACCCGACGGCAGGAAATCGCGCTTGCCGATCTCGACACCGTTGTGACGCAGGATCGAGTACGCGGCGGTCAGATGAAAATAGAAGTTCGGCAGAACCCAATTGCGCAGATACACCAGCCCCTTGAACTCGAGCTTGGTATCGCGCATCGGGATCACGATGTCGCGATCCTCGGCACCCTTGAAACTGTCGGCCTTCACGCTCGAGACAAAATCGACCGTCTTCTTGATGCGATCCTGCAGCTCGGCGAAGGTCTGCTCGTTGTCCTCGAACTTCGGCGGATCAATGCCGGCTAGGCGCGCGGTGCCGCTCTTGGCAAAATCAGTCGTCAGCTGCACCTGCTTGATGAGCGAAAACATGTCCGGCGCCAGGCGCGCATTGGCCAGCACCGCGGCATCAAACTTCTTGGCGGCCGCGAACTCGGTGGCCTTGTCCAACTGCTTCGACAGGTTGGCGAGCATCGGCAGGAAAGTCTCCACCGTCATGGTGTACACGGAAATCTGCATCGGGGTCTCCTCGTAACGCGGTTGGCTTGGCAAGGCGCCGGATTCTACTCTCTGTTCCTCTGTACAAATATGTCCCAGGAGTGAAACAATAAGGCTCCAGAGAGCCCTTATTGGATCCCACATGAGTCTGTTCTGGTTGCCGGCCCAACTGGCCACCTTGGCCAAGGTGGTCGAGCTGAATGGCTTCTCGGCGGCCGCGCGGGCCCTGGGAGTGCCGAAGGCTGCGGTCAGTCGCGCCGTCGCGGATCTGGAGGCCGCCCTCGGGGTCAGGGTACTCAACCGCACCACCCGCCGATTGTCCCTGACCGAGGCCGGAGAGCTGATCTATCCCCATGCCCGCCGCCTGGCTGATGAGAGTGATGCGGCACGCACCCAGATCAGTCGCTGGTTCGCCCCACCCACCGGGCCCTTGCGCGTCGCTGCCGACCCTACCTACGGTCGGATTCTGCTCGCGCCGCTGGTGCCGCGGTTCATGGAAAGCTTTCCGGATATTCCGCTCGAGGTGAATCTGCAGGTGCCCGGAACCGGCATGGTTGCGGGGTCGGGCCGCGGCTGTGATGTGGCGATTCGCACGGGCACCGGTGATGAAGCGGGCATGGCGCAGCAGCTGCTGGGGTCTCCCCCCGCCATCCTCTGCGCGACCCCGGCCTACCTGCAACGCCGCGGCACGCCGGAGCGGCCCGATGACCTGCGCTCACACGAACTGCTCACGCCGGAGGGCGACGGGCCCGAATTTCGCATGACCCTGGTCCACGGCGCGATGCGCGCGCAGATCCGGGTAACCTCCAGGCTTGCGGTGAATGATCCGGCGGTACTGCACGCGGCGACGGCGGCCGGGCTTGGCATCGGCATCCTGCCCGAATTCCTATGTCGGCAAGGCCTGGCAACGGGTCGGCTCAAGTTGCTGCTGCCCGACTGGGAGCTGCCCCAGATCATGCCGCTGTATGCGGTGTACCCTGCAACCCAGGGCGCGGACCGCCGGGTCCAGTGTTTCGTGGATTTCCTCGCGGCCAACGTAGTCCCGGCGCTGGCGCAGATCTGAGGCAAGGAGGGGCGAGATGTACCGCGCACCGCTCAAGGACCTGCTGTTTGTCCTGAATGATTTGCTGGGCCCGCAACCCCTGGCGCAATGTCCTGCGCACGCCGACTATTCGGCAGATCTCGCCGAGTCCGTGCTGAGCGAATCGGCGCGCTTCGCCGAAGGCGTGCTGGATCCCATCAATCGCAGCGGCGATCAGGAAGGCGCGCACTGGAGCGAGGACGGTGTGCGTACAGCGAAGGGCTTTCGCGAGGCCTATCAGCAGTTCATCGCGGGCGGCTGGCAGCAGCTGCGCGCGCCCGCGCATCTTGGCGGTCAGGGTGCGCCGATGCTGCTGGCGACGGCCGCGCAGGAGACCTGGGCCTCGGCCAATCTCGCCTTCAAGCTGTGTCCCATGCTCACCTATGGGGCCATCCATGCCCTGGAAATCACCGCCTCGCCGGCGCTTAAAGCGCGCTATCTACCGAAGATGGTGACCGGCGAGTGGACGGGCACCATGGTGCTCACCGAACCTCAGGCCGGCTCGGACCTGGCGTTGATCCGAACCCGCGCCGTGCCCCAGGGCGGTGATCTTGCCGTCGATGAGTTCCGCCTCTTCGGCCAGAAGATCTTCATCACGTGGGGCGAACACGACCTCACCGACAACATCATTCACATGGTGCTGGCGCGGATCGACGGTGCGCCCGCGGGTGTGCGCGGCATATCGCTGTTTCTGGTGCCCAAGCGGCTGGTCGGCGAGGACGGCGCGCTCGGCTCGCGCAATGACGTGCGCTGCGTTTCCATCGAACACAAGCTGGGCATCCACGCGAGCCCGACCTGCGTCCTGGCCTTCGGCCAACACGAGGGCGCCGTAGGCTACCTGGTGGGTGAGGCCAATCGCGGCCTTGAATACATGTTCATCATGATGAACGTGGCGCGGCTGGCGGTGGGTCTGCAGGGCTATGCCGTGGCCGAACGCGCCTTCCAGCAGGCCGCGGACTATGCGCGCACCCGTGTGCAGGGGCGCAGCAGCGCCGGGGGCAAGGCCGGCCCCATCATTCATCATCCGGATGTGAAACGCATGCTGCTGGAGATGAAGGCCGGCACGGAAGCCATGCGCGCGCTGACACTGTATGCGGCGCTGCAGCTGGATCTGGCCGAGTCGCACTCGGATGTGATGGTGCGCAGGCAGGCCCAGGCACAGGGTGATCTGCTCATTCCCATCGTCAAAGGCTGGTGCACGGAATTTGGCGCGGAGCTCGCGAGCACCGGTATCCAGGTCCACGGCGGTACCGGTTACATCGAGGAGACCGGCGCCGCGCAGTGGCTGCGCGACGTGCGGATTACCGCGATCTATGAAGGCACCACCGGCATCCAGGCGAATGACCTGCTCGGGCGCAAGCTCGCGCGCGACCAGGGCGCGGCGATGATGAGCCTGCTGACGCAGATCGAGACGGAACTCGCGGGAGATGCCGGATCAGCGGCGGCGCAAGCGGTGCGCGATGAGACGCTGTCCGCCGTGCAGGGGCTGCGTGAGTCGACCGCGCTCTTGTTGGGTTGGGGTGCGAGCGACAACGAGCGCGCGCTCTCGGTCGCGGTGCCCTATCTCATGATGTGCGGTTTTGTGCTGGGCGGCTGGCTGATGGCGCGCGCGGCGCGTCTGGTCGGTGCGGCCGCCGGACAGGAGTTCAGCGCGGCGAAGCTCGCCACCGCGCAGTTCTATGCCGGCCAGTTGCTACCGCGCGCGGTCGGCTATGGCCGCGTGATTTCGCAGGGATCCGCAAGTGTTGCCGGCGTCGATGCGGCGCTGATCTGACCAGTGAGGCGATCCGGGCGCCGGTCTTCAGTCCTGGGGGCCGCGACGCCGGATCGCTTCGTAAGGCGTCCCGTCGCGGTGCGTGTATATCGCCGGTTGCGCCTCCGCCGGTGCCATCATGTCAATGTCCGAGTAGTAGGTGACGTCGGCCGTGGCGCGCGTGCCCACTTCGAGGACCAGGGCATCGGTCGTCGATCGATTCTCCAGACAGTGACCGTTGGCATCACCCGCCTTGAATCCTGCGGCATCACCGGGCCGCAGCAGTTCAGCTCCCGCATCGGTCACCAACGTGACCTCGCCCGAGACCACATAGATGAACTCGTCCGCCGCCGTGTGCCAGTGGCGCTGGCTGGACCATACGCCCGGAGGCAGTCGCAGCAGGTTCACACCAAACTGCTCCAGACCCGCGGCATCGCCCAGCCGGCGCCGCTCGCGCGCACGGCAGGGCTGGTCGAACGGCGGTGGATAGAGCGTGCCAATCACCGCGGTAAGCGTCGCCACATTGATTCGCTTTGGCATGGCTGAAAAAGCTCCTGTTCAGCGTCCCGGCGTGCGCAGCCGCAGCGGCGGGGCCTCATTCAAAGTCTGCATGAAGGCACGCCGCGCATCCGGATCGAGGGTGGTCAGATCCACTTTTTCGGTATGGGTCAGGCGCAGCGCCGAGTCACTGATCCGGCCGCTGGCGCGATTGCGCGGCCCCCAGCGTCGGGCGAGGCGGCGTGTGGCGCCGGTCTTGAGGATATCGGCGACGGCGTTGGCGACCAGTTCGTTGCGGGTCAGTTCGCTGTGCGCGCAGGCCACATAGTAGGTATGCGCACCCTCCAGACGGGCGCTGACGACCGGAACGGTGCCATCGCCATGCGGTGTGACGGTATAAACGAAGTCATCCTGGACGCGCTCGATGCCGGTGACCGTAGGCTGGCCCGTTCCCACCACCACCGAATAACGTTCATTGGCCTTGGCGAAACCGGCGCGACTGGCGCGCGCCGCGTGCAGCAGCTCGGCGCGCGGACGCGGTCCCTGACTCGGCCATTGCGAGGCATCGAACAGGTCGATGGGATAGGTATGGCCGGGGGAGGGCAGCAGGTGATACAGACTGGGGAAAGTGTTGAACACGTCCTCGGCGAGCTGCTCGGCACTGACGCGGGCATCGAGCCGCGCGAGTTTGCGCACCACGGGGTAGGTGCCGCGCACCGCCTGCACGCCGGCGAAGGACCCCTCGTTGGGCGAGGCGAGCAGCACGAACTGCTGCACCTTGCGCCGCGCCGGCTGCGACATCGCCGCGCGACCGACCAGTGCCCCCATGCTGTGTGCGACCAGGTGCACGTGTCCATGTGGCTCCGCTTCGATACGCTGCGCGAGCTGCTTGCCCAGCACATCGATGCCCAGCCGCCAGTCATAGTCCACGCAGTCGACATCGAAGCCGCTCGCGACCAGATGCAGGCGCAGCCGCAGATACGAGTGCAGCACCACACCCATGGTACGAATGGGCGCGCCGGCATCGATCCGCAAGGCGCGCAGCCGCCCGGCACTGATATCCACGGGGTCGACCCACAGCAGATCCGGTGGCAGCGGTGACGGACGCTCAAAGCCCAGTTGCGAGCCCATGATGCCGGGGACGATGAGCACGCGTGCACCGCGGGATCCGGCCCGCGCTTTGACCGCGCGTCGTGCGAGGTAATGCAGCTCGCCGTATTCACGGTCGCCGAAAAACGCCATGAGTTCCTGGCGATGTTCGCCACTGGCGAGCATCGCCTGGGCCTGGACGTCCGAAAACGCGAGCTTGTCATACGGAGTGATGTGTTCGGAGGCGCCGTCTAATCGCATGGTTGCCAAGCAAGCATCCGGCTCAGCTTGCCCCGAGGGGTCGCACCAGCGCGGTGACGTGCAACTTGATGCCACCGGCGAACACCAGCACGATGGGCACACGTTCGCCGACCTGCAGCGGATGCGCCAGGCCCTGCAGCATGATGTGCTTGCCTCCCGGCGTGAACGCGGTACTCGCACCGGGGGCCAGCGATACGGCGTTGAGCGCCCGCATCTGCGATTGACCGCCCGACTCCCGCGTCTCATGCATCATCGCCATGCTGGCCAACGGACACTCGACGCTGATCAGCTTGACGCTCCGCGTTCCCACATTCTCAAGCGACAGGTAGACCGCCGCGATATCCGATCCGGGTGCCGGTTGCCGGATCCACGCGCCGGCCACGACCAGGTTGCTGTCGACCGCCGCGCCGATGCGTGGCAAGGCCATGGCAAGCAGCAATAACACGGCCAGCAGAGCCGGCATCCGGTTGGGGGCTGTCATGAGCGCAGTATGCATGACTCACTTGGCATATTTAATCACTACGTCGCAGAAGGCCTGGATGGCCGCCAGGCGCGCGCTCGACTTGCGCCAGACCGCGCCGATCTGCCGGTGTGGTGTCGGCCGAACCAGCGGCCGGATGACAACGCCACGCGCATTGCCATAGGCGCCGCGGCTGGCGAGTTCCGGCATCAGCGTGACACCCGCACCGGCGGCCACCATCTGGCGCAGGGTCTCGAGGCTGGTGGCGCGAAAATCCTGCCGCTCGTGCACGGAGATCCGGCTGCACACCTCCAAGGCCTGGTCACGCAGGCAATGCCCTTCCTCCAGCAGCAGCAGGCTCTCATCCTCAAGCTCCGCGATCCGGACGCTCCCCTGGCCGGCCAGGCGATGGTGCTCCGGCAGCGCCACGTTGAAATCCTCATCGTAGAGTTTGCGACTGGCCAGGCCTTCGATCTCGACCGGCAGGGCGAGCACTCCTACATCAATTTCACCGCTTTGCAGTTTCTCGAGCACGGCGGCCGTCTGGTACTCGAACAGCAGCAGATCAAGCCTCGGCATCTGCTTGCGTACCGCCGGCGCGACTTGTGGCAGCACGTACGGGCCGACGGTCGGAATCATCGCCACCCGCAACCGACCCGACAGCGGATCCCGATAGGTCTGGGCGATGGTGACCACCTCATCGCTGGCACTGAGGATCAGGCGCGCCCGGGCGACGATCTGTGCGCCCGCCTGAGTGAGCGTCGCGCCCCGGGGCTGGCGTTCGATCAGCTGCACCCCCAGATAATCCTCCAGTTTCTTCAGCTGGGCGGAGAGGGTGGGCTGGCTGATGAAACAGCGCTGCGCGGCCTTGCCGAAATGACCGGTATCGGCCACGGCAACCAGGTAGCGCAGATCCTTGAGCTTGATGTCCGACATCGAATTCACGATATATGGCGTCTATCGGGATTATAAAGTCAATCGATTGGATATGTTAGGCATCCGGTCCCAGGATAGCTCCATCGAAGTCGGCCGGAGCCGATGATTTACAGGAGCAGGACCATGTTGGGTGTAGGCAAACAGTTTCCCGAGTACCGCCTCAATGCGGTCGTTTCCACCGATCAGAACAAGGCCTTTCAGAGCATCGACGCCGGCACCCATGCCGGCAAGTGGCGCGTGATCTTCTTCTGGCCCATGGACTTCACGTTCGTGTGCCCCACCGAGATCGCGGCCTTCGGCAAGCTGGACAAGGAGTTCCGGGCGCGCGACGCGCAGCTGCTGGGGGCGAGCACGGATTCGGAGTTCGTGCATCTGGCATGGCGGCGCGACAAAGAGGAGCTGCGGGATCTGCCGTTCCCGATGCTGGCCGATGTGAAGCGCGAGCTCACCAGCGCACTGGGCATTCTGGATGCGGACGCCGGGGTCGCGCAGCGCGCCACCTATATCGTCGACCCGCAGGGCGTGATTCGCTTCGCCTACGTCACGGACCTGAACGTGGGCCGCAATCCGCAGGAAGTCCTGCGCGTACTGGATGCGCTGCAGACCGATGAACTGTGCCCCTGCAACTGGCAGAAGGGCGATGAAACGCTGCAGGCCGCGTAAGGAGATCACCCCATGACATCTTTGGATTCCATTCGTGATTCGCTGCCCGACTACGCACGCGACCTGCGTCTCAATCTCGGTGCGGTGCTTGCCACCACCGGCGCACCGGGCCTGACCGAGCGTCAGATCTGGGCCGTCGCCTTCGCCGCGGCGATCGCCGCACGGCATGTGCCGCTGGCGCGCGATATCGAGACACTCGCCACCGCGCACCTGGCGCCGGCAGATCTGAATGCCGCGCGCGCCGCCGCCGCAATCATGGGCATGAACAACATCTACTACCGGTTCCTGCACTTGGTTGAGGACGCGGAATACAAACAGCTGCCGGCGCGCCTGCGCATGAACGTGCTGGCCAACCCAGGAATCGACAAGCTGGACTTCGAGCTGCTGTCACTCGCCGTCTCGGCCATCAATGGCTGCGGAACCTGTGTCGCCTCGCACGAGCGGCAGCTGCGTCAACACGGCGTGTCGCGCGAGGCCATACAAAGTGCAGTGCGCATCGCCGCGACCGTGCATGCGGTTGCCGGGGTTTTGGAGTTTGAGGCGCACGGGCCCGGAAGCGCCCAGGTGCAGGCCGCCTGAGGCTACACCACGCGGTTGCGCGTGCCGCCCTTGAGGAAATCGGCGATGTTGGCCGCGACCTCATCGAGACAGCGCTGCCGCGCTTCCCGAGCGGCCCAGGCGATGTGCGGGGTGAGGATCAGGTTGGGGATGGTCGCATCGACCAGCGGGTTGCCGTCGAGTGGCGGCTCCTGCGGCAGCACGTCGATGGCCGCGCCACCGATCTTGCCGGTGCGCAGTGCCTCGACCAGCGCGGCTGAATCAATCAATCCGCCCCGGGCAGTATTCACCAGCAGGGCGTCGGGCTTCATCAGCGCCAGTTCACGCGTACCGATCATGTTGGCGGTCTGCGGCGTCAGCGGACAATGCAGGCTCAGCACGTCCGCTTCTTGCAGCAGCACCTCGAGGTCAACGCGACCGGGTGCCGCGCTCTGGCCGGGCCGACCGGCGATCATCACGCGCATGTCGAGCGCCGCCTGCGCGCCCTGCGCCACGGCCCGGCCGAGCGTGCCGTAGCCGACAATACCGAGCACCCGCCCGGAGAGCTCGCGGATGGGATAATTCAACATGGTGAACTGCGGAGTGCGGGTCCATGAGCCGTCGACGGCCAGCCGCGAGAACTCGCGCAGCCGGTGGGTATGAGCCAGGATCACCGCCAGGACGTGCTGCATGACCGAACGGGTGCAGTAGTCGCGGACATTGCAAACCGCCACCGTGTGCTCGCGCGCGGCCTCCAGATCCACGTTGTTCGTACCCGTCGCCGAGACTCCCACGAACCGCAGCTGCGGATTGGCCTCGATCAGGGCGCGGCTGATACGCAGCTTGTTGGTAAGGACAATGTGCGCACCCGCCATGCGCTTCGGGATGTCCGCATCCGGGGTGACATCGTGCAGCACGACATCGGGGAGTACGCGCTTGAGCGCGCTCATGTCAAGATCGCCATTGCTGACGGTGGCGAAATCAAGGAACACGGCTTTGACGGTCATGGCCCGCATTATACTGGTCCTGCTGTTTGCTGCGGCACGACCGGTTTGCGCGGCCGGCGTTGACGCTGTGGATGACACCGGCACCCATGTCCTGTTGGATCACCCGGCGCAGCGCATCGTCAGCCTGGCGCCCGGCGCCACCGAAATGCTGTTCGCGGCCGGCGCCGGATCACACGTCATCGCGACGGTGGCGTATGCCGATGAGCCGGCCGCGGCCCGCCGGGTACCGCGTCTCGGTGACAGCAGTGCCATCGACATGGAGCGGCTGCTGACGCTGAAACCGGATGTGGTCGTGTACTGGCCGGGCGGCAACAACCCGGCGCAGATCGCCCAGCTCAAACGGCTGGGCTTCACCTTGTATGGCCAGCAGGTGAACCGGCTTTCGGACTTAAGCGTCTCGCTCCTGCGGCTGGGCCTGATGACGGGGACGACGCCAGTGGCGCAGCAACGCGCCCTCCGGATCGAGCAGCAACTGAGGCAGCTGCGACAGCGGTATTCGCGGCGCGCACCCGTCAGCGCGCTCCTGGAGACATGGAATCAGCCGCTGTACACCGTCGGCGGCCAGCATCTGATGTCGGATGCGCTGTCGATCTGCGGTGCGGTGAATGTATTTGGGGATCTGCCGCAGCTGAGCCCCGCCGTACAGGTGGAGGCGGTGATCACGCGCAATCCCGATCTGATCATCGCGGCGGCACCGCCCGGCGCCGGAGCGCAGTGGCTGGCGGCATGGCGCAAGTACCCCTCAATGAAGGCCGTGCGTCTGCAGAATCTGCTCGATTTTACCGACCAGGCCTTGAGCCGGCTCGGCCCCAGCGTGGTGGCGGCGACTGCCGGACTGTGCGCGCAGGTCGATGCGGCGCGCGCTCGACTGTGATGATGGTCAGTCGCGGAAATTATTGAACTGCAGCGGCATGTCCACCTTGGCCTTGCGCAGAAAGGCCATGGCGGTCTGCAGATCGTCGCGCTGCTTGCCGGTGATGCGTATCTTCTCGCCCTGCACGCTGGCCTGCACCTTGATCTTTGAGTCCTTGATCAGCCGCACGATCAACCGGGCGGTATCGGCATCGACGCCCTGGCGCAGAATCACTTCCTGGATGGCGGCCGCGAGGTTCACCACGGGATCCTTGATCTCCAGGCACATCACATCGATACCGCGCTTGGCGAGGCGCAGCTTGAGGATCTCCAGCATCTGCTTGAGCTGGAATTCCACCTGGGCTTTCACGGTGACCACCAGGTCGTTCAACTCAAAGACGGCGCCGGTGTCCTTGAAATCAAAGCGCTGGCTCAACTCGCGGTTGGCCTGATCCACCGCGTTGGTGACTTCGTGGGAGTCCAGCTCCGAGACCACATCAAATGACGGCATGCCAATTCCCGGCGAAAGTGCGCATTCTAAGCCATCCTTGACTGCTTTCAGCCTTCCGGCGATACTCCCGGCGCATGTCTACGCAGCTTCGCAACGAGCTTGTTACCTGGTGGTGGCGCACTTCCTGACGGAGTGGGCCCTGGTTGCTGCCGCCTTAAATTTCCCCTAATAGACTCGAGCGTCGCCAGAACCCATCTCCGGAATTGTCCCGGGATGGGTTTTTTGTTGTCTGCATGATTTGAAGCCAGGAAGAGCATGAAAGCGCCTTTTGATATTGCCGGTGATCTGGACACCCCGGTCTCTGCCTACCTGAAGCTCGCGGCCTTCAGGCCCTGCTTCCTGCTGGAGAGCGTGGAAGGGGGCGAACGGCTCGCGCGCTATTCCTTTGTCGGCTTTGGCGACGCCCTGGAGGTCAAGCTCGACGGCGCCGGCCTGCACGTCGGCGCAACGCTGCATGCTCGGCCGGGAAATGCGGCTGACCTGTTGAACCAGCTGCGCGCTGCCCTCGCCGCCGCGCCGCGCCCGGAACCGGAAATCGCCGGCGTGCCGCTCGCCGGTGGACTGGTGGGCTTTGCGTCCTATGACGTGGTGCGGTTCTTTGAGCACCTGCCCAAGCGGGTCGCGACCGCCGATGGGGTGCCGGCGTTGCACTACGTGGCGCCGCGCTCGCTCCTGGTGTTTGATCATCTGACGCGCAGCATCGCGCTGCTGCACGCCGGCTCCGCATCCGAGCGCGCGTCGCTGCGTCTGGAGATCATCCAGGCGTTGCGCGGCGGTCTGCCCAAACCCGCGCGGGCCGGTCGCTATCAGCCGCCCGCTCCCTCGATGACTCGCGACCGCTACATGGCGGCCGTCAAGCGCATCCAGGAGTACATCGCCGCAGGGGACGTGTACCAGCTGGTGCTGGCGTCGCGCTTCAGCGGCCGGCATGAACTGGATCCGTTCCAGGCTTACCGGGCGCTGCGGCTGATCAATCCCTCTCCTTATATGTATTACTGCGCGCTCGGCAATATCACCGTCGTGGGCTCATCGCCCGAGGCGTTGGTCAAGCTCAACGCCGGCCACGCGCAGTTGCGACCCATCGCGGGCACCCGCTCCCGTTCTGATGATGCGGCGATCGATGTCGCGCGCGAAACCGAATTGCGCGCGGACCCCAAGGAAAATGCCGAACACGTGATGCTGGTGGACCTGGCCCGGAACGACCTGGGGCGTGTGGCGGCGGCGGGCAGCGTGCACGTGGAGCCCTACAAACACATCGAGCGCTATAGCCACGTCATGCACATGGTCAGCGGGGTGAGGGGCAGGCTTGCCGCCGGCAAGGATGCGTTTGACCTGTTTGCGGCGACTTTCCCGGCCGGAACGCTGGTGGGTGCCCCCAAAGTGCGCGCCATGCAGATCATCGATGAGCTCGAGCCCGTGGGTCGTGGCCTGTACGGCGGTACGGTCGGCTACTTCGGTGCGCACGGCGATATGGATCAGGCCATCACCATCCGCACGCTCGTGTTCCACGGCGATGAATACAGCTTCCAGGCCGGCGCCGGTATTGTCGCCGACAGTATCCCGGAAGCCGAACATGATGAAGTGCTGGCCAAGAGCGGCGCCATGGTGCGCGCGCTGGCATTGGCCGAGGAGGGCCTGTGAAGCCGCGTTTGCTGCTGATCGACAACTACGACTCCTTTACCTACAACCTGGTGCAGGCCTTCCGGGTACTCGGCGCCGAGGTCGATGTCCGGCGCAACGATGAAATCACCGTGGCTGCGGCGCTGGATCTGGCGCCTTCGCATCTGTGCATCTCGCCCGGACCAGGCACGCCGTACGACGCCGGCGTGTCCATGGATATGATCCGCGCGTTCGCGGGCCGCGTGCCCGTGCTCGGTGTGTGCCTCGGGCATCAATCGATCGTTGAGGTGTTCGGCGGCAAAGTCGTGCGGGCGCGCCGCCTCATGCACGGCAAGACTTCGCGCATCACGCACGACGGCCGCACTGTGTTTGCGGGAATCCCGCAGGAGTGTGAAATCGGCCGCTATCACTCGCTGATCGCGGAAGAATCGAAGATGCCTGAGACGCTGGAGATCAGCGCCCGGACTCACGAGGATGAGATCATGGGCGCGCGCCACCGCGCCTTGATGGTCGAGGGCGTGCAGTTTCACCCGGAGAGCATCCTGTCTCCGGATGGGCCGCAGCTGCTGGGCAATTTCCTCAGGCAAAGCGGCGGCACGCGTGCGTAAGTCCCTGGACAAGCTCCTCGACGGCCAGCACCTCACGCAGGCTGAAGCCGCGGCATTGCTGACCCGGCTGACCGCGCCCGACACCCATTCCGCCATCACCGGCGCGGTGCTTGCCGCGCTGCGTGCCAAGGGTGTCCGGGCCGAGGAACTGCGCGGCTTTGCCGATGGCATGCGGGCGCTGGCGCTGCGGCCGGCGATCGCGCCGGGGACCCGCGCCATCGACATCGTCGGCACCGGTGGCGATGCGTCCGGTTCCTTGAGCATTTCCACGGGGACCGCGCTCTTGACCGCGGCCTGCGGCGTGCCGGTCGTCAAACACGGCAACCGCTCGATCTCCAGCAAGTGCGGCAGTGGCGATGTGCTGGAAGCCTTGGGTGTCAGGATTCCGATGGATGAGGAAACTGCGGGGCGCTGCCTCGCCGCCACCGGCTTCACGTTCCTGTTCGCGCCCTACTACCATCCGGCCATGAAGGCGGTGGCCCAGGCACGCGCCGCGCTCGGCGTGCGTACGATTTTCAATATTCTCGGGCCACTCACGAATCCGGCCTCACCGCCGTTGTACGTGATCGGTGCCTACAGCCCGGAGGTCGCGCGGCTCATGGCCGAAGCGGTGTCCGGCATGCCGATCGAGCGCGCCTTTGTGGTTCATGGCAGCCACGGATGGGACGAGCCAACACCCATGGGACCATTCATGTTGTTTGATGTACACCAAGGTCACCTCACCGAGCAGGTTCGCCACCCCGAGGACTTTGGGCTCGCGCGCTGTCGCAACGAAGATCTGGCGGGTGGCGATGCCTTGCACAATGCCCGCGCGCTGCGCGCGGTATTGACGGGCGAGGACCGCGGCGCGCACCGCGATTGCCTGCTGCTTGGGGCGGCGTTGGCGCTGGAAGTGGCCGGCAGATCGCGCTCCGCGCGCGAGGGCGTGGCCGCCGCCGCCGCCGCCATCGACTCCGGCGCCGCCGGCCGCACCGTCAGCGCCGTCGCGGATTTTGCGCGCGCCAGCGCAGGTGCCACATGAGCACCGGAGACTTCCTCCAGGCCATGGCGCAGGCCAGTCAGGACCGGCTGCTCGCGGCCCGCACCAAGCTGTCGGAAAACGGATTGTTGAAGCAGGCCCAGGCGACGGCACCGCCGCCGCCGCTGGTGCGCGGCACGGCTGGTTTTGATCTCATCGCGGAATTGAAGTTGCGCTCACCGGCCGCCGGCCAGCTGCGCGCCGCGGACCAGGAGGACGCCGGCAAGCGCGCCCTGAGCTACGCGGAGGCGGGCGCCGCAATGGTTTCGGTCCTGACGGAACCCACCCGGTTTGATGGATCGCTCGCGCATCTGAGTGCCGCGAGCGCCGCACTGCGTGCCCGGCGCGTGCCGGCCATGCGCAAGGATTTTCTGGTGGATCCCTACCAGGTGGTGGAAGCGCGCGCGCACGGTGCCGGTGGCGTGCTCATCATCCTGCGGATGCTCTCCCGGCCGCAGCTGGATGAGCTGTGCTCGGCCGCGAAAGCCTGCGGATTGTTTGCGTTGCTCGAGGCCTTCGATGAGGCCGACATCGAACTGGCACACGACGTTCTTGAGTCGCAGTCCAACCAGGAACCGGGCCCGTTTCGGGTCGGACCCAGCCGCAGCGCCAACAGCCGCACTCGCCCTGGCATGGTGCCGGTGCAGTGGCTGGTGGGCGTCAATTGCCGCGACCTGTCGACGCTGAAAGTCGTACCCGGGCGTCTCGAGAAGCTGGTGCGCCTGCTGCCGACCCAGGTGCCGCGCGTGGCCGAAAGCGGCGTCACCACGGCCGAGGATGCCGGGCGCGTCGCGGCCGCGGGCTACGACATGGCGCTGGTAGGCAGTGCGCTGATGAGCGCTGAGCAGCCGAGCTCCCTGGCCCACGACATGATCGTGGCCGGACGGCGCGCGCGCCAGCAGTGGATCTGACATGAGCAGCGGCAAGCAGCCCCTGTGGATCAAGATCTGTGGGCTCACGGATGAGGCGGCGGTGGCCGCGGCGCTTGCGGCCGGCGTGGATGCCATCGGTTTTGTCTTTTCGCCCTCGCCGCGGCAGATCCGTCCCGCCGAGGCCGCGCGGCTTGCCGCCGTGGCGCGTGGCCGCGTGCTGTGCATCGCTGTGACGCGTCATCCGAAGCAAGAGCTGCTGGATGAGATCGTGCGCGAGTTCAAGCCCGATGGCTGGCAGACCGACATCAATGATCTGGGTGTGCTGCGGGTGCCGCGGCAACTGCCGATCCTGCCGGTATTGCGCAGCGGTTCTGCGGCACTGGAGTCGCCACCGCGCCGTTTCCTCTTTGAGGGGCCATTGAGTGGCCAGGGTGTGACCGGTGACTGGAGTGAGGCGGCCCGGCTCAGCGGCGACTCGCAGCTGATCCTCGCCGGTGGCCTTGACGTTGAGAATGTGGCCGCGGCCATCAGCACGGTGCGGCCGTTTGGGGTCGACGTATCCAGCGGCGTCGAAGCGCAGCCGGGGCGCAAGAGCGCCGGCCTGATCGCCGCCTTCGTGACGGCGGCGCGCAGTGCGCATGAGCAGCTTGGGGGTTGAAGCAATGACGGAGATACGACAGTGACCAGTGAGAATTCCGCAGCCGCGCAAGAGCAGCTGCTGCAGGCTGCCATCGAGGGCCGGTTTCCCGACGAGCGCGGCCGTTACGGCCCCTTTGGTGGCCGCTACGTGCCCGAGACGCTCATTCCCGCCCTTGATCGCCTGGAGCAGGGTGTGCGTCAGCATCTGCGCAGCACCGAATTTCAGGAGGCGCTCGGACGTGAGCTTCGGACCTGGGTCGGGCGTCCTACGGCCCTGACCTATGCCACGACGCTGTCGGCGCGCTGGGGCGCCGAAGTGTGGCTCAAGCGCGAGGACCTCGCGCATACCGGTGCGCACAAGATCAACAACGCCATTGGCCAGGCGCTGCTCGCCAAGCGTATCGGCGCGAAACGCGTCGTGGCCGAGACCGGTGCCGGGCAGCATGGTGTGGCCGCGTCCGCCGCCTGCGCGCGCGTCGGTCTGCCCTGCGTCGTGTACATGGGTGAAGTCGACATGGAACGCCAGGCGCCGAACGTGGGACGCATGCGTCTGCTCGGCGCGACGGTCACGCCGGTGACCAGCGGAGATCGCACGCTGCGTGCCGCCATCGATGAGGCCATGCGCGACTGGGTAGCCGACCCGACCCATACTTTTTATCTGCTGGGTTCCGCGCTGGGTCCGCACCCATACCCCTTCCTGGTGCGCGAGCTGCAGTCCATTGTCGGTCGCGAGGCGCGCGCGCAGATCCAGGAAGTCACTGGCGGACTGCCTGCCGCGGTGTTCGCCTGCGTGGGCGGCGGCTCCAATTCCATCGGCATGTTCCATCCCTTCATTGCCGACCGGGGCGTGAAGCTCATCGGTTTCGAGGCCGGCGGCACCGGCAAGGGCTTAGGGATGAATGCCGCCACGTTGAGCTACGGGCGGCCCGGCGTGCTGCATGGCTTTTATTCGATGCTGCTGCAGGATGATGACGGACAGATCCAGGAAACCACCTCCGTCTCCGCCGGTCTGGACTACCCGGGCGTGGGGCCGGAACACGCCCTCCTGCATGCCACCGGGCGCGTGCAGTACGAGGCGGTGGATGACCTGGAGGCACTTGCTGCCGTGAAGGAATGCTGCGAATCCGAAGGCATTCTGCCCGCCATCGAAAGCGCGCATGCGCTGGCCGGCGCGAAACGCTGGGCTGCGACCAATCCCGGCGCGCGCATGGTCATCTGTCTGTCCGGTCGCGGGGACAAGGACATGCCCACCCTGCAGAAAACTCTGTTGACCGACCTTGAGGCGAACCCCTCATGAGCGCGCGACAGGGCGTTCCCGGCGAGCAGATTACCAATGCCATCCGGCGCGCACACGCCAAGGGCAATCCGGCGCTGGTCGCCTATCTGACCGCGGGTTATCCGAGCAAGGTGCTGTTCACCGAGCATCTGCGGGCGGTCGCATCCAGCGCCGATGTCGTGGAGATCGGTGTGCCGTTCACCGATCCCATGGCCGATGGCGTCACCATCCAGCGTTCGAGCCAGGGGGCACTCGCGCAGGGCGTGAGCCTGCGCTGGATTCTCTCGGAACTGACCACCATGCCGAAAGTGGCGGCGCCGCTGCTCTTGATGAGCTATCTCAATCCGCTGCTCGCATTCGGTGTGGATCGACTGCCGGAGGCGGCTGCCAAGGCCGGCGTGAACGGTTTCATCGTTCCTGACATGCCGGTGGATGAGAGCGACCTGCTCAAGGATGCTTTGGCGGCCCAAGGGGTCGCGCTGGTGCAGATGGTCACACCGGTCACGACGCCCGAGCGTCTGACCCGGGTCGTCGCTGCCAGCACCGGATTCGTGTATGCCGTGACCATGACCGGCGTCACCGGCAAGAACGTCGCCGTGCCCGCCGAAGTCATGCAGTACCTGGATCGGGTCCGCACCCAGGCCACGGTGCCCGTATGCGCGGGCTTCGGTATCCGCAGCCGCGAGCAGGTGCGGGCGCTGCGCGACCACGTCGATGGCGTCATCATCGGTTCGGCACTGGTGGAGGTGCTGGAGCGCGGCGGCGACCCGGCACGGTGGCTCGCGGAATTGCGCGGCTAGCCGACTTCGCTGGCCGCTGCAGCCGCCGCCGCTTGGGCATCCGCCACCTGTGGGGTGATCATCCGCAGCGTGCGCCACTTTCCCCACTTGTAGTACGCGATGGCCATGAGGACCGCCAGGAAGGAGGAGGCCGGGAAGCTCCACCAGATGGCATCGGCATGCAGGCGATCGAGCAGCAGCATCGCCAATGGCGGGCGAATGCACAGCAGGCTGATGGCCAGGACGATGAGGGGTGCGACCACCGCGCCGTTGGCGCGCACGATGCCGAACAGCACCATCGAGATGCCGAAGAACACGAAGCTCCAGGTCACGATGTTGTTCATGTGCACGCCAATGTCCACCGCGGCCGCGGAGCCTGGCGGCAGCCACCATCCCAGTGCCGAGCGACAGAATATATCGACAATCAGCACCATGGTGCCCGTCAGCGCGAGCTGATAGATCACGCCCATGCGCGCAATGCTGCTGAGGCGGTGCCACTTCTGCGCGCCGATGTTGTGCGCCGCCATGGATGAGACCGCCATGCCGATCGCGAACGAGGGCATCTGAATGTAGTTCCACAGCTGCAGCGCGGCGCCATACGCCGCCGCGGTGTCGATGCCGAAGCGGTTCACCAGGCTCATCATGAGCAGCATGCTCAGTGACAGCACCATCATCTGCAGGGCCATGGGCACACCCTTGCCGATGAGGGTGCTGACAATCGACCAGTCGATTTTCAGCAGCTTGATTTCATCGCCATGCAGGCATAGGGGGTTCTTCTTGCTGTACAGGTAGCTGATCAGCACCACCAGGCTGAAGGCCTGTGCCAGCAGTGTCGCCACGGCGGAGCCGGCGATGCCGAGCCTGGGGATCGGGCCGATGCCGAAGATGAAGACGGGGTTCAGCACGATATCCAGTCCCACCGACAGGAACAGGAAGTACAACGGCGTCTTGGCGTCCCCGGCGCCGCGCAGCGCCGAGGTGGCGAAGATGTACAGCACCATGAACGGCAGCGCCAGGAAGATCACGCGCATGTAGGCCACGGCCAGGTGCAGCGCCTCAGGCGGCGTCTGCATGGCGCGCAGCAGCGGTTCACAGATGACCCACCCCAGGATCGCCATGAGTATGGACAGCGAGGCGGCAAACGTCGTACTGGTACCGATGACGCGCTTGGCGTCGTGCAGCCGCCGGGCTCCCAGGTACTGGCCGATGAGAATCGTCGCCGCCATGGAGGCCCCAAACATGGCACCCAGGACCAGGAACAGCACGATGCCGGCATTGGAGCTGGCGGTCAGCGCCGCCTCACCCAGGTAGTGCCCGATCCAGATCGAGTTAACGGTCGCATTCAGCGACTGCAGGATGTTGCCGATGAGGATCGGCAGCGTGAACAGCAGCAGGCGCTTGCCGATCGATCCTTCGGTCAGGTTATGGGGCTGTGGCATGGGAAAATAAAGCGGGCGCGCCGGGAGGGGAGGGTCGCAAGGCTAGCGCAGGCGCGTTGACATGTCTAACGGCTGCGCCCCACCAGGATCCATCCGGCTCCGAGCACCAGCAAGGCCCAGCCCGGCCAGGCGAAGCCGCGATCCACGGCCAGCCAGACGATTCCGCCCAGCAGGATGACGGCGCCGATGGTGACGGCCTCGCGCCGCCGGCCCGAGCGCTCAAGGATCTGGGCGAGGGAGCGGGTCACCGACTCATCCAGGCGCACCCCGGTCCGGGCGCCGCGGGCCTGGCGCACGGCCTCCTTGACCACGGCGGGCAACTCGCTCATCGCCTCGAGCATATCGGGCAGCTGGTAGCGCAAATTATGCAGCATGGCGCGTGGGCCGATGCGCTCGCGCATCCAGGTGCGCAGCACCGGACCCGCCGTGCTCCAGACATCCAGGTCCGGATACAGCTCGCGCCCCAGGCCCTCGACGTTGATCAGGGTTTTCTGCAGCAGGATCAGCTGCGGCTGGATGACCATGTCGAAGCGACGGGCGATCTCGAACAGGCGCAACAGCACATGCCCATAGGAAATCTCCTTCAACGGCCGATTGAAAATCGGCTCGCACACGGTGCGGACCGCCGACTCCATCTCGGCGATGCGCGTGTTCGGGGGCACCCAGCCGGATTCCACGTGCAGCGTGGCCACGCGCCGGTAGTCACGGTCCAGCACCGCCAGAAAGTTGCTCGCAAGGTAGTACTGATCGCGCAGATCGAGGGTGCCGACAATGCCGAAGTCGACAGCCGCGTAACGCGGATTGGCGGGGTCCTCCACCATGACGAAAATGTTGCCCGGGTGCATGTCGGCGTGGAAGAAATTGTGCTTGAACACCTGCGTGAAGAAGATGCGTACGCCGTTCTCGGCAAGCTTGCGGAAGTCGGTGCCGAGGGCGCGCAGGCGCTGCATGTCACTGATGATGACGCCGTGGATGCGTTCGGTGACCAGCACATCGAGGCGACAGTAATCCCAATACACCTCGGGCACGTGCAGCAGGTCCGAGCCTGCGAAGTTGCGCTTCAGCTGCGAGGCATTCGCCGCCTCGCGCAGCAGATCCAGCTCATCGAGCACGGTCTTCTCGTACTCCGCGACCACCTCCAGCGGCTGCACCCGGCGACTCTCGGCCCAGTACTTCTGGGCCAGGTGCGCGAGGGCGTAGAACAGCTCCAGGTCGCGTTCGATCTGCGCACGCACGTTCGGCCGCAGCACCTTCACGATGACGTCCTGACCGCCGGGGAGGGTGGCGGCATGCACCTGGGCAATGGAGGCCGCGGCAATGGGCGTCTCATCGAACTGCGCAAAGACCTCGCCCAGCGGCCGACCGTAGGAGCGTTCGAGACTCGCGCGGGCGACGGCGCCGGAGAAGGGCGGCACGCGGTCCTGCAGTTTCGCGAGCTCATCGGCGATGTCCGGCGGCAGCAGGTCGCGGCGCGTCGAGACTGCCTGGCCGAATTTCACGAAAATGGGTCCGAGCTCAATCAGCGCGAGGCGCAGGTTTTCACCGCGGCTACCCGCGTGGCGTCGTGCCACCCAGATGCCCGGCGAGAGCAGCAGCAGCAGCCGCAGCGGCCGGTACAGATGAGTGGCGCGCACCAGTTCGTCCAGGCGATGGCGCAGCAGCACCCGCTGAATGCGCACCAGGCGCACAAACACCCGCAGCCTCACGGTGTGGTGCGTTCCAGTCGTTGCGCGAGGCGCTCCAGACGCGCCGCGAAGCGATCAACGTCATCGCGCAGCGCGTCGACCCCGTCCAGCAGCTGCCGCCCTTCGGCCTTCGGCACCAGGTCCCGCCGTTCATGGGCAAGGTACTCGGCGAGGTTGGTGACGCCGGTGCGTGCGGCATGCTGGGCGAACCCGGCCGCGGCGCGCGCCAGGCGGCCGAGGTGATGCGCCGGTGCATCGCCGACCAGCTGCGCCAGCTCCTCCTCGGGATCGGGTCTGAGCAGTCCCAGCAGCTCACTGAATTTCTGCGCCACCTCACTGTCGCCACTGATGGTGACGCCGGTTGCGGCGAGGCTCTGGGACTGCCCGCCCGCGAGGGCCAGCAGACTGAAAGGGCCGCCAGTGACGCTCGCGTCGGCCGGGGCCCCCGTGCCGCGCGCGATCCGGATGTGCTCACCCGTGCTGCAGACCACCACCGGCCCGGTGCCCGTCACTTCCACGGCCATGCTGCGTCCGGCCAGCGCGGCCGCCAGGGCCTGCGCGCGCGGGGAGCGCGGCAGGGAGCGATTCAGGATCTTTTCGATACTCGCCAGCAACATCAATGACAAGCCCGTGGCATCACAGCGTCCATGCACCGGTGTACATTACCAATATCCGCACTCGCCAGGGCGAGCAACCCTTTGACCAGGCTTTCCGGACCCGCAACCGTGGCCTTGAGCCCATTCGCGGCCGATCCCGCATCCGCCGTCCGCAACATCGATGTCCGGGTCGTGCGACCCGCGCCTGCGCGGCTGGTTCTGGAATATGAGCTGGTGGGCGATCTGGCCCGCGTGCGGATCGGCACCGGGCATGCGGACGGACCTACCGAGGGCCTGTGGCGCCACACCTGCATGGAAGTCTTTGTCGGTGTCAGGCCGGCGGGCCCCTACCTGGAATTCAACCTCGCCCCGGACGGCCAGTGGGCGGCCTACCGGTTTTCCGGTTACCGTGCAGGTATGGCCGCGCTCACCACACTCCGCCCGCCGCGCATCGAGATGCGCACCCGGTCCGACCGGTTGCTGCTGAGCGCCGATGTGGAGCTGCCCGCGGACCTGGCCGCCGCGCAGCTGCACTTGGGCATTGCCGCGGTCGTGGAAAACACCCGCGGACAACTGGAATACTGGGCCTTGCGCCATGCCGCGCCCAAGCCTGATTTTCACCACCCCGACAGCTTCGGCTTCGAGATCTGAACCATGCGATTTGGTATTGACCGACTCTTGACCGAGCAGGCGCTGCGCAAGCCGCTGGTGGGGCGGCGGGTTGCCCTGCTGGCCCATCCGGCCTCAGTGACCCAGCGCCTGACCCATTCGCTGGATGCCCTGGCGGCCTGCGGCGATCTCACGCTGACCGCCGCCTTCGGTCCGCAGCACGGCCTGCGCGGCGACAAGCAGGACAACATGGTGGAGTCGCCGGACTTCCGCGATCCGGTGCACGGCATTCCGGTCTTCAGCCTCTACGGCAGCGTCCGCCGGCCGACGGCGGCGATGATGGACAGCTTCGATGTGCTGCTGGTGGATCTGCAGGATGTGGGTTGCCGCATCTACACCTTCATCACCACGCTGCGCTACGTCCTGGAGGCCGCGGCCGTCCATGGCAAGTCGGTGTGGGTGCTCGACCGACCCAATCCCGCCGGCCGCCCCGTCGAAGGCATGCTGTTGAAGTCCGGCTGGGAGAGTTTTGTGGGTGCCGGCGCGATGCCGATGCGCCATGGCCTGACCCTCGGGGAGCTGGCCGGCTGGTTTGTCCGCACGTTGAACCTCAGTGTCGATTTTGAGGTGGTGCCGATGGAGGCGTGGATGCCGGCGCAGGCGCCCGGCTTCGGCTGGCCGCTGGGTGAGCGCAGCTGGGTGAACCCCAGCCCCAACGCCGCCAACCTGTCGATGACGCGCGCCTATCCCGGCACCGTACTGCTGGAGGGTAGCGTGTGGTCGGAAGGCCGGGGCACCACCCATCCGCTGGAACTGTTCGGCGCCCCCGATCTGCCCGTAAGCGAGTTGCTGGCGCGCATGCAGATGCTTGCGCCGCAGTGGCTGCGGGGCTGTCGACTGCGCCCGTGCTGGTTTGAGCCGACCTTTCACAAGCACGTCGGTCAGCTATGCGCCGGCGTCCAGATTCATGTCGAGGACGGGGCTTATGAACACGAACACTTCAAGCCCTGGCGGCTGATGGCTCTGGCCTTCAAGGCCGCAAAACAATTGCGGCCGGATCAGCCGCTGTGGCGGGATTTTCCCTACGAGTACGAGGTGGGGCGGCTCGCCATCGATGTGCTCAATGGCAGTGAGCTGTTGCGGCAGTGGGTCGATGACCCCGCGGCGCAGCCGGCGGATCTGGAAGCGCTCGCCGCCGCCGATGAGACCGCGTGGCGCCAGGAGCGCGATGCGTTCCTGCTATATCCCTAGTACTGGCCCTAGTACTTGTAGCCGCGGTGTACCGCGACGATGCCGCCGCTGAGATTGTGGTAGCGGCAATCCTCGAGCCCCGCGTCCCGCATCAGTCCCAAGAGCGTTTCCTGATCCGGATGCATGCGGATGGATTCGGCGAGGTAGCGGTAACTGGCTTCATCCTGTGCCACCCACTGTCCGAGCCTGGGCAGGATATGAAAAGAGTACGCGTCGTACAGCGGCCGCAGCGGCGCCGCGGGCCTTGAGAATTCCAGCACGATCAGCTGGCCACCGGGCTTGAGGACACGATGCATGGACCTGAGTGCCGCCAGCTTGTCGGTGACGTTGCGCAGGCCGAAGCCGATGGTGACGCAATGGAAGCTGTCATCCGCAAACGGCAGCTTTTCAGCATTCGCCTGCAGGCAGCGCACGTTGCTCACCAGGCCCTCGTCGATGAGTCGGTCACGGCCGTGGGCGAGCATGGCGGCGTTGATATCGGTCAGCAGCACGAGCCCGCCGGGACCCACCTGCCGGGCCATGCCGGCGGTCAGATCGCCGGTGCCGCCCGCGACATCGAGCGCCTGCTGTCCGGGCCGCAACTGCGTCAGCGACAGGGCAAACCGCTTCCACAGCCGATGCACACCGGCGGACATCAGATCGTTCATCAGATCGTAGCGGCCGGCGACGGAATCGAAGACACCGCGCACGCGCCGGGCCTTGTCCGCCCGGGGCACGCTCTGGAATCCGAAGTCAGTGGGTTCGGTGTCGTTCATCGGTGTTGTCTTGTCATCGCACTACAGATGTAAAGTCAAGTGTTGCAATTGCCCCGCACTCGGGAGCATGATCCGCACCGTTTCCCCGGGCTTAAGACCGGGGACAAAAATAGAACGGGGGTCTTGCATTCGGGGGTCGGGCTTAACAGCTCGGCCCTTTTTTATGCGCCTCCGCCGCGCGCCCCGCAGCTGTTGATGCCGCAACTCGCGCCTGGTAGCGCTCCCAGTTGGTCACCTGATCGCGTCCCAGCTCGAACAGATACTTCCAGGTGAAGAGCCCCGTGTCATGACCGTCGTCGAAGACCAGTTTCACGGCGTACTGTCCCACCGGTTCAATCGCACGGATAGCGACGCCCGACTTGCCGGTCACCAGCACCTCCTGTCCGGGGCCGTGCCCTTTCACCTCGGCGGACGGCGAGTGCACGCGCAGATATTCGAACGGGAGATCAAAGATCTCGCCGCTGTCGAAAGTTACCTGCAGCACCCGTGAGGTCGTGCGCAGCTTCAGTTCGGTCGCCATGAGGGAAGTCATTGCGGCATTGTCTCACGCCGGCACGGCGCTGCCCGCGGCGACAAATTCGCGCACCTGCTCCGGTGCCAGGGGCTTGCTGATGTACTCACCCTGGACCAGATCGCAGCCGAGGGTGCGCAGCAACTGCGCCGCCGCGGCGTTTTCCACACCCTCGGCGACCACCGTCAGGCCCATGTTGTGGGCCAGCTCGATGGTCGATTTGACAATGGTCGCATCGGCAGCGCGCTCGTGGGCGTGGGTGATGAAGCTGCGGTCGATCTTCAGCTGATCCAGCGGCAGCCGGCTCAATTGCGACAGCGAGGAGTGACCGGTGCCGAAATCATCCATGGCGAAGCGCACGCCGGCGAGCTTCAGCAGGTGCATGTGGCGCGCGGCGAGCGCCGGATCGCGCATCACGGCGCTTTCGGTGATCTCGAGCACCAGGCGTGAAGGTTGTACGGCGAATTCCTGCAGGTAGCCCTCGATCTCCGTCACCAGCTGCGGATCCATGATGTCCGGTGCGGAAAGGTTCACCGCCACATTGATATCCAGACCCGCGGCATGCCACTCGGCCATCTGCCGGATGGCGCGCGCGAGCGCCCAACTGCTCAGATGTCGCGCGCTGCCAGTGTGCTCGGCGATCGGCACGAATTCGGCGGGCGACAGATCGCCCAGCACCGGATGCCGCCAGCGCATCAGCGCCTCCAGCTGCGTGATCGTGCCGGTCGAAGATTCAGCTCCGGTTGGAACACCAGACGCAGGGCATCGGTTTCAATCGCCGTACGCAGGCCGGCGGCCAGCAGCAGCCGACGCCGCTGCTCCTCGTCGCGGCCGGGACGATAGGGCGAGACGAGGGCGCGGGCACCCAGGGCATCCTCCAGGGCAATCTGGGCACGGCGCATCAGTTCGCGGGACGACGCGCCGTGGTCCGGATGCTGGCTGAAGCCCGCCTGAACCTGCAGGTCCAGGCTCACATCGGGCAGATGCAGGCCGGCGTGAATGACGCCCACCAGCTGGCGCGCCAGGAGCGTCGCCCGCTCGCTGCTGCAGGAATGAAGAATGATCAGGAACTGACTGGCCGTGAGGCGCGCCACCAGATCACCCGGGTCGATGTTCTGCCGCAGCCGCCGTGCCACTTCACGCAGGGCCTCATCGCCCACCGGGTGTCCCAGGACGGCATTGATCTCACGGACATTGAGCACCTCCACGATCACCAGCGCGAACGGTGAGGGGTTGCCCGCGGTGAGCAGGCTGTCGATGTGGTCCTCGGCATAGGCCCGGTTGGGCAGGCCGGTCAGCGGATCCTCATAGGCCACCCCGCGCAGGCGCGTGACCAGACGGTTGGTGCGCTGGCGCAGCTTTGCCAACAGCCCCGAGCCCAACGCGGCAGCGACCGCCGCGAGCGTCAGATACTCCAGGCGCACCATTGTCTGGCGCGCGGCGGCGGCGTACACGGCCAATACCAGGGTCGCCGCGATCAGGACGGCGATGGCGAGGTAGAGGCGGGTCTGAATCCGGTCCATATCATCTGCTCGGGTTCGAGGGCTTCCGGGGTGCTAGACTGCGAGGCTTCAATTTGCGTGTTTTTCAGGAGAATTAAAGCATGGGCAAGGGCGATCCACGATCCAAGCGCGGCAAGATCTACAAGGGCTCTTTCGGCAAGACCCGTCCCAAGGATCCGTCAAAGAAGAAAAAGGCCGCCAAGCGCTCGATCAAGAAGTAGCGGTCGCCTGCGCGTGCTGTGGCGGAATGAGCCTGCCCGAGGCCGCCGCCCTCAGCACCTCCACAACCAGTTCGCGCTCGGCTGCCTGTACCCGGGCCGCCAGCTCCTCGGCGCCCTCCCCGGGCGCCACGGCCACGCGGGTCTGCGCGATCACCGCGCCAGTATCGTAGTTTTCGTCCACCCAATGCACGGTGGCGCCTGAAATCAGCTGTCCTGAGGCCACCACGGCCCGATGCACGTGCATGCCGAACATGCCCTGGCCGCCGAACTGCGGCAGCAGCGCCGGGTGGGTATTGATGATCCGGCCCGCAAAGCCCGCCAGGGTGAGCGCTCCCAGCCGTTTCATATAGCCGGCCAGCAGCACCAGGTCGGTGCCGAATTCGACCAGCACCTCGTTCAGCGCCTGATCCAAGCGGGCTCCCGCGGTCGCCGTCGACAGGTGCCGCGTCGGGACTCCCGCGCGCTGCGCCCGGCGCAGGGCGCCGGCAGTCGCATTGTTGCTGATTACCACAGCCACCCGCGCCGCCAGCCGGCCGTCGGCACAGGCATCCAGCACGGCCTGCAAGGTAGTGCCTTCACCCGAGGCCAATACGGCGATATTCATCGGGGTAACGTTGAATTCGTGCACAAAGCTGCCGTATCTTACAGCACCTATGCTGGGCATCGACTTGGACAAAGCCGATCACGGCCACCATTCTGACTTGCGCATCGCCTCGCACGGGACTCGCGGGCTCTCCCAGCTCGTGCTGCGAACGGACATCGCCGGCATGCCGCTGGAATGGATCGACTACCGGGAGGCCGCCCGGCTCTACCACCAGAACCAGGTGGCTTACACCTGCGGGTCCACGCTCTATCCCCTGTACGGCGGCGTCAATGCCCGCACCGGCCGGCGTACCGTGCTCGATGTCAATTCCATCGTGGCGACGCGCGGTCACACCGGAAACCCCGGCAACTGCCGCCACGACTATGTGCCGCCGCTCAACAACCAGACGCTGTTCCGGCGCGATGCCTATCTGTGTCTGTACTGCGCGCAGCGCTTTCCCACCCGCGAGCTGTCCCGTGATCATGTGCGGCCGTTTAGTCAGGGAGGCCAGGACACCTGGATGAATGTCGTGACCGCCTGTCGCCGCTGCAACAACCACAAGGCCTCGCGCACGCCCGAGCAGGCGAAGATGCAGCTGATCGCCGTGCCGTTCACACCGACGTATGCGGAATACATCTTCCTGAAAGGTCGGCGGGTGCTGGCGGATCAGATGGAATATCTGATCGCGCATTTTCCGCGCAGCAGTCCGCTGCACGATCGTATCCAGCGCTGGTTGGCCTGACGGCTCAACGATGCGCCATTTGCCAGGCCCACCAGCCCAGGGCATATCCGGCAAGCAAAACCAGAACCGCGCCGAGCACGATCAGTACGTTGCGACGGACCGAACTCCTGGTCTCATCAGCCTTGACCACGACCGGTTCGGGAGCCACCGCGGGCGCCGGCTCGTGCAGTTGCTGCATGGTGCGCGTGATCATCGCGCCGACTTGCTCCTGGCATTCCGGGCAAGTGGCCAGATGCGTCTCGAATTCCTGGCGCTGCGCCTCATTCATGGTGCCCGCGATCCAGGCCGCGGCCGCATGATTTTCAGATGACGATGTAGGTATCATCGGCCACTAGAATGACATGAAAAACGACGGCAAAAACCTCGAATCCGCGCTGCAGGAGCAACGACTTTTCGTCCCGAGCCCGCAGTTCGTTGCCCAGGCGCAACTCAAAGCCGATGAACTGCAGCGCTTGCGCCATGACGCGGCCACCGACAACCAGGCTTTCTGGGCCGAGCAGGCACGCCGGGAGCTGATCTGGCAGCGGCCCTTCACGCGCGTGCTGGACGAGTCGCGTGCGCCGAACTACGAGTGGTTCGCTGATGGCAAATTGAATGTCGCCTACAACTGCCTGGACGTGCATCTGCGCGAGCGCGGTCACAAGACGGCGTTGATATTCGAAGGCGAGCCGGGTGATTCGCGGCGTCTGTCCTATCAGGAGCTGCACGCGCAGGTGTGCCGCGCCGCCAATGCGCTGCGGGAGCTGGGTGTGCAGTCGGGTGACCGGGTGGTCATCTACATGCCGCTGGTGCCCGAGGTCATCATCGCCATGTTTGCCTGCGCGCGCATAGGAGCTGTGCACTCGGTGGTATTCGGCGGGTTCTCGGCGCTGTCGCTGCGCGAACGCATCGAGGATGCGGGCGCGCGCGTGCTGCTCACCGCCGACGGCGGCTTTCGCGCCGGCAACCTCATTGAGTTGAAGGCCGCCGCCGATGAGGCGCTGGCCCAGGGATGTCCGAGCATCGAGAAGGTGGTGGTGCTCAAGCGCACCGGCGCGCCGGTGCCGATGGTGAAGGACCGGGATATCTGGTGGCACGATGCCATCGAGGGTCGCTCGCCGGTATGTGAACCGGAATGGGTGGATGCCGAGCACCCGCTCTACCTGTTGTACACCTCCGGCTCCACCGGCCGACCCAAGGGCATCCAGCATTCAAGCGCCGGCTACCTGCTGGGCGTGAAGCTGTCGACCCGCTGGGTGCTGGATGTGCGCGAGGATGATGTCTACTGGTGTACGGCCGATGTCGGCTGGGTGACCGGTCACAGCTATGTGGCCTACGGACCCCTGGCGCTGGGTGCGACCGTGGTCATATACGAAGGCGCGCCGACCTGGCCGAACGCCGGCCGCTGGTGGCATATCTGCCAGAAGCATGGCGTCACGATTTTCTATACCGCCCCTACGGCGCTGCGTGCCTTGATGAAACTCGGGGACGAGATCCCGGCGAGCCACGATCTGTCGCGGCTGCGCCTGCTGGGCAGCGTCGGTGAGCCCATCAATCCCGAAGCCTGGATGTGGTACCACACCGTGATCGGCGGGGAGCGCTGTCCCATCGTGGACACCTGGTGGCAGACCGAGACCGGCGCCTTCATGATCGCCCCGATACCCGGCGTCACGGCGACCAAACCAGGGTCGTGCACTCAGGCGCTGCCCGGCATCGAAGCGGACATCGTCAACGAGGAGGGCGATCCGGTCACCCAACCCGATGCCGGCGGGTATCTCGTGATCCGCCGACCCTGGCCGTCCATGCTGCGCACCATCTGGGGCGACAACCAGCGCTACCTCGAGACCTACTGGGAGAAGTTCCAGAACCGCTTCTATGTCGCGGGTGACGGTGCGCACCGGGATGCCGATGGCTACTTCTGGATCATGGGGCGCATCGATGATGTGCTGAAAGTGTCCGGCCATCGCTTGGGAACGATGGAAGTGGAGTCGGCGCTGGTGGCGCATCCGCGCGTTGCCGAAGCGGCGGTGGTGAGCCGGCCCCATGACATCAAGGGGGAGTCGATCTTCGCCTACGTGGTGTGTCGCGGTGAGCGGCCGACCGGCGCGGCGGCGACGCAGCTCGCCGCCGAACTGCGCGAATGGGTCGGCAAGCAGCTGGGCGCGATTGCCAAACCCGATGACATCCGTTTCGCCGAGCTACTGCCAAAGACCCGCTCCGGCAAGATCATGCGCCGGCTGCTGCGGGCAGTAGCTCGCGGCGAGGAGATCACGCAGGACATCTCGACACTGGAGAATCCGGCCATCATCGCGCAGCTGCGCGATGCCGGTGCACCCTAGCCGCCCGGGGCGCCGAGCTCGCTCAGCAGCGCCCGCGCGCCGTACACCACGCGCAGGGCTTCCAGGAATGCCGCGGTATCGACGGCCACGGCGCGATTGTCCACGGCGTTGTACCAGAAGGCGCCGGCGACGGAGTGGACGTTGCCATCGAAGATCACACCCAGAATGTTGGCCTGGGCATCCAGCAGCGGACTGCCGGAGTTGCCGCCGACAATATCGTTGCTGGTGCTGAGGTCGAGCGGCGTTTGCGGATTGAGCTTGCCGCGGGCATCGAGCCAGCGTGGCGGCAGCGCGAAAGGTTCGTAGCCGCGGGCGCGCGCGAACAGTCCGCGCAGCTGGGTGAAGGGCGCGACCAGCGCGCCATTTTCCTGCCACCCCTGCACCGTGCCCGCGTTCAGGCGCAGCGTGAAGTTGGCATCCGGGTAGACGCCGGTTCCGGAGCTGGCGAAGCGCGCGCGGGCGATCTGTTCGGAGGCCATCTGCAGTGGTGCTTCGACCTCATCCTCGTAGCGCCGCCGCAGCACGCGCGCCGCCGGATCGATGCTGCGCGCGAGCGCGATCATCGGATCTTGGGAGGCATTCACGGCGGCCGCGCCGCCCGCCCACAGCTGCATGCGAAACGCCGCATTGGCGAGCCTGGTGCCCGCGATGAGTCGCTCGCCGAGGCGTTCCGGGGAGTCCCCCGCCAGCAGTTGCTGCACCAGCGGATAGTCGGGTCCGAGGAATTCGCGCATTCGATCCAGCGAAAAGGACAGCGTCAACTCCTCCAGGTCCGGGTAGATCGGCACGTTGGCGCGCAGGGTCTGCTCAAGCCGTGGCAGCGACCCGTCGGTGTATTCGCGCAGCCGCGCCTCATTGGGTTTGGCGCGCTCCTCGGCCGCGCGCACCAGGATGCGGGCATAGCTGAACAGCCGCGAATCAAAGCCGCCGCCGCCTTCGATGAAGGCGAATGGCATCGACAGCTGCCGTTTATTCTCCTCGGCACGCGCCATCTGCTCCCACGGATCGGCCTCCCCATGAGTGGCGCGCGATCGGGAGGCGAACTGCGCGCGCAGTTCATTCTCCTCGCGCAGCAGCCGATTGAAGGGCTCGGTCGCGTGCAGCGCATCCAGTTGCAGGCGTCGCACCTTGAGGGAGTTCTCGAGCGACAACAGCGGCATCTGCGCGATGCGCTGATTGAAGCTGCGCAGGTGGCCGAATTCGATCAGCCGGCCGCGCAGTTCCGAGTCCAGCTGGATGGCGCGCGGCAGCTCCACGTCGCGCATCTCCAGCAGCTGCGCCACCGTCAGTTCGCGGTAGGTCGAGCCCGGATTGCCCACGACCCACACCGGTTCACCGGCCTTCGGACCCGCGAAGTCCAGGCGCAGGAAGCCGGGCGGATGCGCCGGCACGCCGGCAGCGTCGTAGGCCCGCAGCAGTGCGATATCCAGGTCCCAGCGCGGAAACTGGAAATTGTCCGGATCGCCACCAAAGTCGGCGACGGCGAGCTCCGGAGCAAACACCATGCGCAGATCGGTGTAACGCCGGTAACGGTAGAGGAAGTACTGCCCACCCGCGTAGAACGCGACCGTCTCACAATGGATCTGCGCATTCGGCTGCGCGCCACGCGCCTGCTGCTCGCAGCTTTGCTCCAGGCGTGTGAGGGCCTGCTTGCGCGTGAGGTTCGCGGCCCGGGCATCCAGATTGCGGGTGGCGGCCGTGATCGTCGCCGTCACATCTTCCATATCGAGCAGCACATCGGCCACCTGGGTACTGCATTGGGGTTCGCGCTCACGCGAGGGGGCGAGGAAGCCCTCACTGATCAGGTTGTGGCGGCGCGAGGAATGCTCCGCCAGACAGTTGCGCACGCAATGCTGATTGGTTAGCAGCAGGCCGTCGGCGGAAACAAACGTCGCGCTGCAGTTGGCCAGCCGCACGCTGGCATTGCGGACGCGCGTCAGCCACTCGGGGGTAAGTTCACCAGCTTGCTGCTGGCGCATGGCGGGGGTAGGCAGCTGCTGCAAGGGCCACATGCCCTCCTCGGCCCGCAGGCTGGCCACGCCGAGCGCGGCGCCGATGAGTGCCAGGCCTGCCAGCCACGCTTGCCGTGTTTTCAAAGCGTGCCCGTCAGCAACAGCAACAGCGTGCCCTCGGGCGCTTCGAGCAGCGCGTTGCCAGCGGGCGCGAGGCCGGGCGGCAGCGACACCTCCGACACCTGGCCCGACTGTCGCAGCCGCTCGATGCGCACGGCCATCCCCTCTTCACAGAACACCAGAGCTGCAGCCGGCAGCCATCGTGGCGCATGCAACGCCAGATCGATCCCGTCGCTGGTGAGGCTCTGATGCGCATACGGCTCATCCTGCGGCGGCATGGCCACAAACCCGAGGGCCTCCCAGAAGGCGGCGACCGCGGCGCCGTCGCGCGCCGGCAGGCTGTATTGGGAGAAGTAGCCCAGCCGCGAATCCTGGTCGGCGGCGCGATCAGTCGGGGAAAAAGTGCGCGCCGCAAGCATGCGGATTTTCTGACCGGCGGGATCGGCGAACTCGATCCGGTTGAATACTTCCGGATCCGTCCGCCGCAGCGTCAGTGTCACCCCGGCGGCCTCAAGCTGCTTGGCGATCATCGCTACTTCCGGATGGACGAAGGTGATCGCGGCGAAGTCCGCGACCTCGTGCAGTCCGAGCACCAGGCGTCCGTCGGTGACCACTCCATAGCGGTGCGGCCATACGTCCCCGGTCGGCGCCTGCCAGAACCCCAGGGATTCGTAGAAATCGATCGAAGCGCGGATATCGGGGGTGGAAAGGCTGAGCTCGTGGAATCTACCCGGCATGGAGGCCTAAGGTGCCGGCGACTCAGGCGAGCGCGTCGCGCGGCGCAGCGGCAGGCCCAGGCCGCCGTCCGCCCAACCCTGGATATGCTGGCAGATCAGATCCGCGAGGAAGCGCACGTGCCCGGCGCTGGCATTCAGTGCCGGAACATACGAGAACTTGCGGCCCCCCGATTGCATGAAGCGCTGGCGGTTTTCCACGTCGATTTCCTCGAGTGTCTCGAGGCAGTCGACCGCAAAGCCGGGGCACACCACGGTCACATCGTCGACGCCGCGGGCCGGCAGGCGCGTGACTTCATCAAAAGTGTAGGGCTGCAGCCATTTGGAGGGTCCGAGGCGTGACTGGAAGCTCACGCTCCATTCACTGTCCTTCAGCAACAGCTCATCCGCCAGCAGGCGCGCCGTGCGGTGGCATTTGAAGAAATAAGGATCGCCCTTGTCAAAATAGGCCTCCGGAATTCCGTGAAAGGACATCAGCAGGTGGCCCGTGCGTCCATGCTGCTGCCAGTGCGCCAGAATCGAATCACGCAGTGCGGCCGCATACGCCGGGTGGTCGTGGTAGTCGGCGATGAAGCGCAGCTCCGGCAACCACCGCCAGCGCGCCAGCTCCCGGGCGACCTGGTCATACACGGCGCCGGTGGTCGCGCCGCAGTACTGCGGGAAGAGCGGCAGCACCAGGATGCGCTGGGCGCCCGACTGCTGCAGCTTCAGCAGGCTTGCGGGAACGCTGGGCGTGGAATAAAGCATCCCCAGTTCCACCGAAAACGGCGCGAGCGCCCGCTGGCCCAGGGCGCTGGCAAGCTGTGTGCGCAGTTCGCGTGACAGGCTCAGGAGCGGGGCCCCCTCTGGCGTCCAGATCTTGCGGTACTTCGCCTGCGAGCTGCGCGGCCGGGTGCGCAGCAGGTAGCCATGCAGCAGCGGCTGCCACAGCCACTGCGGCAGTTCGATGACCCGCGGGTCGCTCAGGAACCTTGCCAGATAGCGGCGGATGTCCCGCAACTCGAGACTGTCCGGCGTACCGGTATTGACCAGCAGGATGCCGATGCGCTCGGCGTCCTGGCGGAAATCGGGTGAGCTGATGTAGCGCATCCCTAGGCCTGTGCGGTCACTCGGCGCCGGTCGGTGCGGCTGCGCCGCGCAGATGCTGCGCCAGGAAGGCCAGCGTGCGCTGACGGGCGAGCGCCGCCGCCGCGGCATTGAAGCTGGCGCGCATGTCGCAGTTGAAGCCGTGATCCGCTTCCGGATAGATGTAGAACGTGCCGCGCGGGTCGGCGGCGCGGATCTGCGCGATGTCGCTTTCCGGAATGTGGGCGTCCTTGCCGCCGAAGTGGTACAGCATCGGGCACTTCGGTGTTCTGGCGAGCTCCTTGGTGATGCTGCCACCGTAGTACGCCACGCCGCAGGCGACCGGCAACTCGCAGGCGCTGAGATAGGCCTGCTTGCCCCCCCAGCAGAACCCCACCACACCCGTGCGGCCGGCATGTTTGACCACCGCGATACAGGCCGCCAGATCCAGCAGGGTTTTTTCCGGCGCAAGCTGCTGCACGTAACCCATGCCCTCTTTCATGGTGTCCGGCGTGTAGCCAAGCTCGATGCCCCGGCGGACGCGATCGAACAGCGCCGGTGCGATGGCTACGTAACCTTCGGCGGCGAAACTATCCGTGACGGCGCGGATGTGCGCGTTGACCCCGAAGATTTCCTGGATGACGACGACGGCGCCGCGCGGTCTTGCCGCCGGCGCCGCCAGCCAGGCGCTGAACTCGTGACCGTCGCGGGCCATCAGGGTGGTGAATTCGCTCATCGGTAGTCTCCGCAGCCAGGCCGCCTAGGATACCGCTGCGTTCCCCTCAGCGCACCACACAGCGGTTGCGGCCGCCGTCCTTGGCCTCGTACAGGGCGCGATCGGCCCGCTCGAAGGCCGTTTCGATCACATCACCCATGCGGAAGGTGGTAATACCGCAGGAGGCGGTGACCGTGACGGGTCGGTCACGAAAGTGAAAGGCGATCGCCTGGATGCCGGCGCGGACCTTGTTGCAGGTCTTCAGCGCCTGTTCCGAGTCTATGCCGACGAGCAGCATCAGGAACTCCTCCCCGCCGTAGCGAGCGACGAAATCCGTGCCGCGCACACTGCGTGCAAGGTGCTGGCCGAGGATGCGCAATACCTTGTCGCCTGCCATATGGCCGAAGTCATCGTTGATGCTCTTGAAATTGTCGACGTCCCAGGCGGCGATGGTGATGGTGCCGCCGTTGCGTTGCCAGCGCGCGAACTCATGCGCCATGCGGTCATCGTAGGCGGCGCGGTTGGCGATGCCGGTCAGCGCATCGACCATCGCGGCGCGCTGTTCCTCCTGCAGATTGTGCTGCAGCACGCGGCTCTCGCGTTCGAGCTCCTCGACGCGCGCGCGCAGACTCAAGGTACGGTCCACCTGCGCGGTCAGGCGCTCCTCCTCGCGATTGCGGAAGTCCGACAAGTGCGTGTTGATGGCCTCAAGCCGGTTGCCGACCCGCCCCCGCAGGTCCGTAAGCGAGGCCGCCTGGGTCATGTCGCTGGAGATCTCGTTGACCTCACCCATGACCAGCATGTTCAGCTGGGTGCTGCTGTCACGGGTGTCGCTGCGATCCGCCTCCTCGAAGGCGAAAAATGCCGAGATCGCCTCCAGGCGCGAGTCGATCTGCACCAGCATGTCTTCGATCTCGCGCTTCTCGCGCAGCAGCGTCGCACGCTGTTCGCTGATCAGGTTGGTGACGCGGTCCAGCCGCTCGGCGAGCTCGTCGGAGGACAGGTCATTGAACGCGCGGTCGTGCAGCGCCGTGATCGCCGGGCGCAGTTCCGGCAGCGCCGACAGCCGGTCGAGCATCTGCGCGAGCGCCGCGTGCACGCGCGACTCGCGCTCTGCGAGATCCACCGCAGGCGTGGCAGCCGCGGCGGCGGGCGCCGGCGGAGTTGCTTTGTGAGTCTGGCTGGTCGCATGCAGCGCCCGCTGCGTCTGTGTCGCGGAGAGCGGGACGGCAGGCTTGGTAGCGGCGACCGGTGCGGCCGCTACCGGTCCGGGGCGGCTCGCGGTGGCATCGGCAGCGGCAGGCTGCGCATCCGGCCCGCGCAGCATGTTGACCGTATCGTTGCTGATCTGATCCAGTCCGGCAACGGCCCGCGACAGCGGCTCGAGCGCCGCATTGATCTGGGCGATCTCCAATCGATTGCGCGTCAGGGTGCCGATCTTGCGCAGCTCATCATCGAGTCGCGCATCGCGACCGCGGCCGGCGAGGCACAGCCGGCCGATCAGCAGTCGCATTACGGCCTCGAGCTGGCCTGATTGGGCTTCGTGAGCCTCCAGCTGCGCCAGCACGTCTCGATATTTCTGGCGCAGTTCTTGTTCAGATGCCATCGGTGACCGGTCGTACGGCTTAGGGGCAGTGACGCATCATATTATGCGCGCTCGAGAATTGCTGTGACTCCCATACCGCCTGCCGTACAAACCGACACCAGTCCGCGCTTCGCACTGGGGTCCGCCGCCAATATTTTGGCGAGGCTCGCGACAATGCGAGTCCCCGTCGCGGCGAACGGGTGGCCCAACGCGACACTGCCGCCTTTGACGTTGAGACGCGCCCGATTGATGCTGCCGAGGGCCGCGGGCAGCTTGAGCGCGGTGCGGCAGTACTCGTCGGATTCCCAGGCAGCCAGGGTGGCCAGTACCTGCGCCGCAAAGGCCTCGTGCAGCTCGTAGTAGTCGAAATCAGCCAGCCCGAGCCCGGCGTCTTTGAGCATGGCGGCGACGGCGTAGGCCGGCGCCATCAGCAGACCCTCGGCTCCCGAGACGAAATCCACCGCCCAGGCCTTGCCGTACGACAGATAGGCCAGCACCGGCAGCGCATGCTCGCGGGCCCACTCCTCGGAGGCCAGCAAAACGGCGCTGGCGCCGTCCGTCAGTGGAGTGCTGTTGCCCGCGGTCAGGGTGCCGGCGGCACCCAAGTCAAAAACAGGCCGCAGCTTCGCGAGCTTCTCGATACTGGTGTCCGCGCGAATATTATTGTCGGCCGCGAGACCCCGGAACGGCACCACCAGATCCTCGTAGAAGCCTTCCTTCCAGGCCGCCGCGGCCTTGCGATGACTCTCGTATGCCAGCTCGTCCTGGGCGGCACGCGTGAGGTGCCACTTCTGCGCGGTCAGCTCCATGCTCTGACCCATCGTCAGGCCGGTGCGTGGCTCGACCACGCCCAGCATCACCGGCTTGAAGTGCCGCGGCCGCAGCCCGAAGAACGGCTTGATGCGGGCCATGGCGGAGCGACCCATGTAACTGCGCAGCAGCAACTGCTGGTAGGAGCGCGGATAGACAATGGGCGGATCGCTGATGGAATCGACCCCCCCGGCAATACCGACCTGCATCTGCCCCAGCGCGATCTTGTTGCCCACCAGGATCGCCGCTTCGAGGCTGGTGCCGCAGGCGCGCTGGATGTCCAGTCCCGGGGTCGACGGCGCGAGGCCCGAGGACAGCACGCTTTCGCGCACCAGATTGTAGTCGCGTGAATGCTTGATGACCGCCCCGGCGATGACATCGCCCAAGTGCTCGCCGGTGAGCTTGAAGCGCTGCACCAGCGCCCGGAACGTTTCGGTCAGCATGTCCTGGTTGCCGGCCGTGGCATAGGCCCCGTAAGCCCGGGCAAAGGGAATGCGCAATCCGCCGAGGATTGCAACGCGTCGAACCTGCGAGCCTACGAGCATGGCGCCTCCGTTATGGCCCAAGAATGCCACGTCGGTTTGAGATTGGCACTAAACGGGGGCAAGATGCCGCGCTCCATGGCCCAACCCGGCATTCCACCGTGACCCGCAACCGCATCGACCGCGTCTTCGAGCGCCGCCTCTCGGCCCTGATCAATTGCGGGGAGCCCCAGGTATTGCAGGGCGGACGCAAGGGGGCGGAGAAGGAGTCGCTGCGGGTGCGGCCCGACGGGCGCCTCGCGCAGACCCGGCATCCGCGGGAACTGGGTTCGGCGCTCACCAATGAACATATCACCACCGACTTTTCCGAGTCGCTGATCGAGCTGGTCACCCCGCCCTTCATGCACAGCTGGGAGCTGCTGCAGTACCTGCTGGATCTGCACCAGTTCATCTACAGCCACATGGGCGATGAGCTCTTGTGGGCGACCAGCATGCCGGGAATGATCGATTCGGACGCCAGCATTCCGATCGCCGACTACGGCAAGTCCAACGTCGCGCAGATGAAGACCATCTATCGCCGCGGTCTCGGGCTGCGCTACGGGCGGATGATGCAGGCGATCTCCGGGGTGCATTTCAATTACTCGTTTCCGGCAAAGTTCTGGGAGGCCTACCAGGAACTGCGCGGTTCGCGCGAGCGGGGTCAGGCGTTCATCTCCAGCGGTTATTTCGAGCTGCTGCGCAATTACCACCGTTACGGCTGGATCGTTCTGTACCTGTTCGGGGTCTCACCGGTCGTGAGCCGCTCGTTCCTGGCGGGTCGCGACATCGATCTTCCCGAACTCACCCGCGATACGCTGTACGAGCCGTATGCCACGTCGCTGCGCATGAGCGACATCGGCTACCGCAACCGCAATCAGGCGGGCCTGTCGGTGTCGGTCAACAGCCTGGACGAATACGTGCGCGATCTGAGCCGCGCCATCAGCACCCCGCATCCGGCGTACGAAGCCCTCGGGGTCAAGGTGGATGGCGAATACCGCCAGCTCAACGCCAACATCCTGCAGATTGAGAACGAGTACTACAGCTTCATCCGTCCGAAGCGGGTTGCCGCATCCGGCGAGCGGCCGACCCGGGCACTGCGGCGCGCCGGCGTCGAGTATGTCGAGGTGCGGGCGCTGGATGTGAGCGCGTTTGATCCGGTGGGCGTCAACCAGAGCAAGATGCGCTTCCTGGAAGCCTTTCTGGCCCTGTGCGTGCTGAAGGACAGTCCGCCCATTGCCGAGAGCGAGCAGGCGCTGCTGGATGAGAACCATATCATCGTGGCGCGGCGCGGCCGCGAGCCCGGGCTGGCCCTGTGGCGGGACGGCCGCGGCGTACCCATGGAAGTATGGGCCGCGGAGCTGCTCGACTCGATGACCGGAATATGCGAAGTGCTCGATCGGGGTGATCCGGCAAGACCGTACGCGACGGCGCTCGCGGCCCAGACCGGCAAACTTGCCGATGTGCGGCTGACGCCGTCGGCGCGCCTGCTCGCCGAGCTGCGCTCGACCGGCGAGTCCTTTTTTGACCTGGCCCTGCGCATGTCGACCATGCACAAGGCCTACTTCCGGGACCTGTACACCCCGAATCCGCACAAACTGGCGGAATTGTCGGCCGAAGCGGAGGAGTCGCTGCGCCGGCAACGCGAGATCGAGGCCTCCGACCGGATCTCCTTCGAAGCGTACCTGGCGAAGTATTTTTCCGATCTGCCGACCTAGCGCAGGCGCAGCAGCTCCGCCCGTGCGAGCTGGGCGCGCTCCTTGAGAAACGGCAGCAGTGCCTGATTGCAAGTGAGACTCGCACTGTCCGCGCTGTCCAGCTGCATATCGCAGAACACCCGGAAATACTCGCGATACCATTGCTCGTATGTGGTGAGCGGCGCCTCGAACGCCTCATCGTGCAGGATCTCCGCGCCGATGAAACGCGAGCAGGAGGCGCTGATCCAGCTGCGCGTGTAATGGCCATGCTCGACGACCACGGAGTTGGCATAGTCGCGCGAGCCATAGAACAGCGCGATGTACTGATGGCGCTTCGCGCCGGTGATCTTGCGGTCGCGCAGGTACTCGAACACCGAACGCCGGTGAATGAGGGCGAGGGTGGTCGCCCGCATCCGCACGATCTGGGTTCGCAGCCGGGCTGGCTGACAGATGCGCTGCATGAGCTGCGAGTGCTGGTGTTCCCACTCCAGGTAGCTGCAGGGATGCTGAAGCAGGCGCAGCGCCACAATCTGCTGTTCGTGGCTGTCGTCGCGGGCCGTGGCTTGCACATGCGAGTGCGACACGCGCATGAGTCGGTCGTGCTGCAGGCTGAGCGCCATGGTCGTCCCCGAGTCGCTGTCGACGTGGTCACAGTGTAGTGAGCCGGCCGCCCGTCAATGCTGAATTTCCCGCATCCGCTGATGCGGCAAATTCACGATACGGCAGAGCGATAGTAGGCGCTTGGGGTTGCAGCGATATGAATATAGGATTTTGCAGTGCAAAAGCCTCGATGCGGCACTGCGCAAGCCCGCGACGGTGGCGGTTATACTGGCCCGGTCTGGGCACCCGCGGGTGAAGGCAGGCGCACCAAGTCGGTGCATGCCCTACGCCGGGGCGCTCCTGAAGGGTGCGTGCTGCACTGCGATAAAGAGCCTAAGGGCTTGAAAACCCCTTATTTTCCAATCGCTTTTCGCATGGCATGAAAACTGCAAAAATGCTCTGGCCTGCGTAACATGGCCCATAAGTACCTGGACGGGGAATTAACAACATGAAACTGGTCACCGCGATCATCAAGCCGTTCAAGCTCGACGACGTGCGCGCCGCACTGTCTGACATCGGCGTTTCGGGAATGACTGTCACGGAAGTAAAAGGATTTGGCCGGCAACGCGGCCACACCGAGCTGTACCGCGGCGCTGAATATGTGGTGGATTTTGTGCCCAAGACCCGTATCGAGGTGGCGGTGCGCAGCGACCTCGCCGATCAGGTCGTCGAAGCAATCCTCAAGTCTGCCAAGACCGGCAAGGTCGGCGATGGCAAGATCTTCATCACGGACATCCAGCGCGTCATCCGCATCCGCACCGGCGAGACTGACGACACCGCGCTGTAACTTTCTTCAACCCGCGTCGGTCGTCCCGACCTAGAAGGGCGCGAGTTCCAGCCAATCAACGCGTACGAAATTCGGGGCCGCATTTGCGGCCCCGATGAGCGTGCGTGTGCCACCGGACGCGGTAGACTGCCGCGTATGGAAAATTCTGATGCACTGCGGTTGGCTGCGCAGAAACTGTGCCTGGGCGCCAATCGGCGCCACATCTTTTTGTGCACCGGCGGCAAATGCGCGACGCCCGAGGCCCAACAGCTATCCTGGGACTACCTCAAGCGCCGCCTGCGCGAACTGGGTATGGCGGATGCCCCGGACGGTGTGCTGCGCACCAAGGCCGATTGTCTGCGCATCTGCGTCGCCGGGCCGATTGCGGTGGTCTATCCGGAAGGCACCTGGTATCGCGACTGTTCCCCCGAGAACCTGGAGCGGATTCTCCAGCAGCATCTGCTGGGGGGGCGGCCGGTCGCGGAGCTGACGTTTCAGACGGCACCGCTGCCGGCTTAGGTCATTTCTGCAGGATGGTATTGAGCAGCACCGTGGCCAGCTCTTCGGGTCCAACGGGTTTGGCGAGATGGCTGTCGAACCCCGCCTGCAGCGCCAGCCGCCGGTCGGGGGCCGCCGCGAAGGCTGATACCGCAATCGCCGGCACCTGACCCCCCTGATCCAGGCGCAGCGTGCGCACGCGCTGGATCAGGTCAATCCCGGTCATCGTCGGCATCGCCAGATCCGCGATCAGCACATCCGGCGGTTGCAGCATCAGCAGGTTAAGCGCGCGCTCACCGCTGTCGGCAGTGGTGACCACGGCGCCATAGCCCTGCAGCATGCTGGCCACGAGTTCACGCGAACCGGCGTCATCGTCCACCACCAGCACCGCAAGACCCGCCAGCCGTTGCAGCCCCGCCGCATCGAGCACCGCCGGCGGCTCGAAGGGTGCGCCGACCAGCTCGACGGCCGGAATGCGCACCGTGAAAGTCGCGCCCTGACCTTCTCCGGGACTCGCAGCGGCGACGGTCCCGCCGTGCAGCTCCACCAGGTGCCGCACGATCGCCAGCCCCAACCCCAGTCCGCTGTGGCGACGGCTGATGGAACCGTCTTCCTGACGGAAACGGTCAAAGACATGGGGCAGAAACTCCGCTGAAATGCCCTGGCCGGTATCGGTGACCGTCATCTGCATGGAGCCGACGCTGCGCTCCATGCGGATCCACACCCGGCCGCCTTCCGGCGTGAACTTGATGGCGTTTGAAAGCAGATTGCAGACCACCTGCTGCAGGCGCGCGAAGTCCGCGCGCAGCGGCGCGGCGTGCGCCGCGAGCTCCGGCAGCAGCGTGATGCGCCGCGCTTCGGCCGCCGGCCCCATCGTGGCCAGCGCCGATTCCACGACCTGGCGCGGATCAAATTCCGTCAGTTCCAGCTGCACCTTGCCGGAGACAATGCGCGAAACATCCAGCAGGTCATCGATGAGGTGCTTCTGCGCACGCGCATTGCGTTCGATGGTTTCCAGTGCCCGCTCGGCGGTGGCCGCATCCAGGCGCCCGGTGCGCAGCAGCGTGATCCAGCCGAAGATGGCGTTGAGCGGCGTGCGCAGCTCGTGTGACATGGTCGCCAGGAACTCATCCTTCAGGCGCGACAGCTCTTCGGCCTCACGGCGCAGGCGCTTCTCGCTCAGGTTCGCGGCCTGCAGCTGCGCGGTGCGTTCCGTGACCCGCCGCTCCAGTTCCTGGTAGCCGCTGGCGAGCTCGGCATGGGCCCGATATAGCTCCACGAAAATGCGCACCTTGGTACGCAGGACTTCGTAGGCCACAGGCGCCGGGATGTAGTCCACCGGTCCTTCGATGTGCTCGAGCGCCGCGGAGGGTGCGGCCAAACCAATCAGGACAATGGGTGTACGCCGGGTGCGCGGGTTATCGCGGATGCGCTGCACGGTGGAAAGTCCGTCACTGCCGGGCGCCGTGAGATTCACCAGGATGACCGCGTAGTCTTCCTGCAGAACCTGGTCGAGTGTGCCGGCGCCGGAATAGGCGACCACCGTTTCGGCGTCGAATTCGCCCAGCACGCTGCGATAAAACGGCAGCCGTTCCTCGGGCTTGTCGACTATGAGTACCCGGGGATGCGGCACGGCATCAGGCGCTCGACTTCACGAGCTGCATCGGGCGCGCGCTGCGGCCCATGCCCAGTGCGCCGCTGCGGGCGACCTCGAGCAGCTCGGCGCGCGCGGCCAGCTCGCGGATGAAGCTGTTGATCTCAGCCTCGCTGGCGGTCAGCTCCACGATGAAGCCATCGAGTGCCGGATCGAGCACGCGCCCTCCGGTACGCACCACATAACCGCGCAGGCCGTCGGTATGCTCCGGGCGCACCTTGAGTTTCAACAGCACCAGTTCGCGCTCCAGGTGTTCGCCGGTCGTCATGTCCTCCACGCGCACCACGTCGATGAGCTTGTGCAGCTGGTTGACGATCTGCTGGATGACGGCATCGGAGCCGGTGGTCACCATGGTGATGCGCGAGACCGTGGCGTCATCGGTCGGCGCGACCGACAGGGACTCGATGTTGTAGCCGCGGGTTGAAAACAGGCCCGCGACGCGCGACAGCGCTCCGGCCTCGTTCTGCAGAAGAATGGCGATGATGTGACGCATGGATGTGACGGACCGATTACCCGAATTAGCCCAATAATGGGGCTTAAACGGCAACTGTAGCCTCTCCCTGCACCAAACTGCTACTCTTTAAAACCCCCTATGGGTTTTGCGTCCCACTGCCAGAAATGAACGATACCGTCATCATGGCCCGGCCCACCGGGCACCCCTTGGCCGGCCAGCAGATGACCGGCGCGCAGATGCTCGTCCAGGTTCTGGCGGATGAGGGCGTCACGGCCATATTCGGTTACAGCGGCGGGGCGATTCTGCCCACTTACGATGCCGTATTCCTGTTCAACGAGCGGGCCCAGGCACAGGGCACCCGACAGGTGCCGCTGATTGTGCCGGCCAATGAGCAGGGCGCGGGATTCATGGCCGCCGGATACGCGCGCTCGACCGGCAGGGTCGGCGTGTGTCTGGTCACCTCCGGCCCCGGCGCGACCAACACGGTCACGCCGGTGCGCGACTGCATGGCGGATTCGATCCCGGTGGTGGTGATCTGCGGCCAGGTGGCCACCGGCGCCATCGGCACCGATGCGTTCCAGGAGGCACCGGTCGCATCCCTCATGGGCGCGGTGGCCAAGCACATCTTCCTGGTGACCGATCCCACCAAGCTCGAAGCGACGCTGCGCACGGCCTTCGAAATCGCCCGCACCGGCCGGCCCGGGCCCGTGGTAGTCGATGTGCCCAAGGACGTGCAGAACTGGCTGGGCGCGTACGTGGGCAGCGGCACGTTGCCGGTGCCGGGGTATCGCAGCCGCATCGTCAATCTGGCACGTGACAGCTTGAATGCCGCCGATGCCAACCGGTTCTTTGAATTGCTCGGTGCGGCGAAACGCCCGCTGATCTATGCCGGCGGCGGCGTCATCAATGCCGAGGCGGCCGATGCCCTCAACCAGTTTGCGCAGGCCTTCGGCGTGCCGGTGGTCACGACCCTGATGGGGCTCGGTGCCATGGACACCCTGGGGCCGCTGTGTGTGGGCATGCTCGGCATGCACGGCGCGGCCTACTCCAACTACACCGTGGATGACTGCGATTTTCTGATCGCCATGGGCGCGCGCTTCGATGATCGCGTGGCGACGGTGCCCGCGAAATTCGCGCCCAACGCCCGCGCCATCGCGCAGTTTGATATCGACCGCGCCGAAATCGACAAGGTCAGGAAGGTGCAGTGGAGTCACGTCGGGCTGCTTGATGAGGCACTGCGGACGCTGGTGCTGCATGGCCGTCGCGCCGGCTTCAAGCCCGACTATTCGCAGTGGCATGCGCATATCGGGGCTCTCAAGCACACCCATGCCTTCAACTACGACCGCGCAAGCGTCGCGATCCAGCCGTATCACGTGATCGAGGAGATCAACCGGCTGACACGCGGTGAGGCGATTGTCGCGACCGGCGTAGGCCAGCACCAGATGTGGGCGGCCCAGTACTTCGATTTCCGAAGGCCCCGGCTGTGGTTGACGTCCGGCAGCATGGGCACCATGGGATTTGGCCTGCCCGCCGCCATTGGCGCGCAGATCGCGCATCCGGAGCGGCTGGTCATCGACATCGACGGTGACGCCAGCATCCGCATGAATATCGGTGAGCTCGAGACCGTGACCACCTACGACCTGCCGGTCAAGGTCGTCGTGCTCAACAACAACGGCGACGGCATGGTGCGTCAGTGGCAGAAGCTGTTCTTCAAGGGCCGCTTTTCGGCCAGCGACAAGTCGCTGCACACCAAGGATTTCATCAAGGCCGCGCAGGCGGATGGCTTCAAGTACGCGGTGCGCCTGGACCGCAAGGAAGACGTGGCGCGCGTGGTGGCCGAGTTCATCCACTTCAAGGGCCCGGCATTCCTCGAAGTCGTCATCGACCGCGACGCGGGCGTGTACCCGATGGTGGGGCCCGGTCAGCCGTACTCGGACATGATCACCGGGGACTTCATCGTCTCGCGCGAGCGCGCCACGGAGCAGACGCCGGTTTCGCCAGAAGGGTTCTGAGCGCCTACAGGCCCGATAACTGCCACAGGCCCGGGCCGGACTCACAGGCCATCGCCTTGCGCTTGGCGTGCTGGTAGTTGCCCGAGGCCTTCAGGCGGAAGCTGCGACAGGCGCCGGCAATGCCGTCACGGCCCGCATCCGGTCGCATCTCGTAATGGATGCCGGTGGCGACATTGTCCCACCGGACCCAGCGGCCACTCGCACCCAGCTCCAGGACCTGCCCCATGCAGGCCCGGTCGCCTTCATCCACTTCGGCATCCAGCTTCGTGGGCAGCAGATCCGGCAGCTTCGCGCCGACCAGCATGGCCGCACTGCGATTCAGTGAGAGGCGTTGTCCGAGACTCGCCATCGCATCAGCCCGGCGCGGCGTTTGCGTAATGCGCCGGCGGTCGCAATGCCCGGAGCGCACATCGAAGTCCCACGGCCAATGCGTTCCCGAGAAACCCCGATAATCGCCGGGCGGCGGCAGGGGCGCCCGCGCACCTTCCTCGGTCGAGTCCGGAAATACCTTGGGGGCCGCGCACGCGGCGAGCGCCAGCGCCAGGGTCAGCAACGACGCGCGGGACAGGGTCGACATCAGAGTCGTTTGCATGGGATATCCAGGTGGGTCCAAAGAGCTCAGTTAGCGTATTGTCGCGCCGGCGCGCCGCGAACGGGCGGATGGTTTGGCATAGCTGCGACGCCGGTCACGTCACACGCGAGGTTGAACCGCCGGCCATCCGCGATTTAGAGTCAGTCACCGCCGCGCAAGTTTCGCGATAAAGGGGATTCACGATGAGCAGCTCCGCAGTCCTGGGCCAGTACCTTTGGCACGAATTGCTGACCACCGATCCTGAGGCCGGCGCCGGGTTTTATTCCAAGGTGCTGGGGTGGAACAAAATGCCGTATGAAGGCGATGCCGGCTACACCATGCTCGGCAATGCGCAGGGCCCGGTGGGCGGTGCGCGCGTCGTGGGCAAGGATCCGCTCGCAGACAAGGTTGGGCCCAGCTGGCTGACCTACGTGGGAGTGCCGGACCTTCCCGCCGCGCTCGCCGTGGTTGAGGCCAAGGGCGGTCGCGTCCTGCATCCGGTGACCCCGGTGCCGGGCGATGGCGGCCGCTATGCCGTCATTGTCGACCCCCAGGGCGCCACGATCGGCGTGTACGAACCTGGCGCCGGCATGTCGGACGGTGCCGCCGCGGCGGCCGGGCCGGTGGTGTGGCACGAACTCACCGCCGCAAATCCCGAAGCGGCGCTGCAGTTCTACAACGCCATCTTCGGCTGGGAGGTCGTCGCGACTCACGAGATGGGGGGCGATGTCGGCACCTACTATCTGTTCGGTCAGGGCGCCACGCAAAAGGGCGGCGCCTATGTGTCGAAGTCAGCCGGCAGCGGGCCGCGATGGCTGGTTTATCTCGCCGTACCCAGTGTGACCGCGGCGGTCGAGGCGGCCAAAGCCGCGGGCGGCAAGGTGTTGAATGGACCGCACCAGGTGCCCGGCGGTAGCTGGATCTCGCAGCTGCTCGACTCCCATGGGGTGGCGGTGGCCGTGCACGGGCCGAAGGACGCGGCGGAAACGGCCCCCAAGGCAGCGGCCCAGCCCAAAGCGAAGGCTAAGGTGAAGACCAAGGCCAAGCCGGCTCCGGCCAAGGCGAAATCGAAGACCCAGAGCAAGCCCAAGACCAAAACCAAGGCCAAGACCGCGGCAAAGCGTAAGGTTGCAGCCAAATCAAAGGTCAAAACCAAGATCAAGCGCGCAGCGAAAGCCAAGCCAAAGGCCAAGACCAAAACCAAAGGCACGGCCAAAGCGAAAGCCAAGGTTAAGACTAAGGCGCCGGCACGCGGCCGCAAACAGGCTCGGCGCGGTAAGTAAGGGCGTCGCGCGGGGCTACTTGCCCTGCGCCTCGCTGTCGTTGAGCTGCTTGGCAGCGGCTTGCTGCGCTGCCTCCACCTGGTGTACGACGCGATCTTCCGTCTGCTTGGCTTGCTGTGCCTCCTGCACCTCAGCGGTGGCACCCGCGCCCGTTGCCACGGTGGTGCCGGCCAATCCACAGCCCGCGCACAGGCTCGCGGCAAGTACCGGCAGCGCCAGCCGCAGGAGGACTGCCCGCCGGGCAGTCGAGGGGTCAACAGTGCTGTACTTCATGGGGGTCTCCTTACCCATTTTAGCCAGTCTGCGCGAAGACTGAGAACTGGTGCCAGGTACCGTGTCTCGTTCCTTAAAGCGCGCGCGGAATCCTTATATAGTGATCCGGCTGCCTTAAGTTGGAGGCTTGATGCCCAAGGGTCCTGTAATACCTGCACCGCCGGTTGTGCCGCGGGTGCGCCGTGGTTACTTCGAATGCCGCTACGGTCAATTGCATGTGCACAACGCGATTCCGCCGGGCGGCGGCTTCGATGAGCACACCTCGTTGCTGTGCCTGCATGCCACGCCCCGGTCCGCCGGCAGTGTGTTGCCGTTGCTGGAGCTCATGGGAATGGACCGCTCGGTGTACGCGCCGGATCTGCCGGGTTTCGGCCACTCTGATGCACCCTCGGCGCAGCCCGGCATCGCCGACTACGCCGGCGCCGTAGGTGACTTCTGCACTTCAATGCGGTTCCGCCAGATCGACGTGGTGGGATATCAGACCGGCGCGCTGGTGGCGGCCGAGTTGGCGTTGTCTTTGCCGACTGTCGTGCGCCGCGTGGTGCTGATGGGCGTGCCGGTACCGGACGCCGACGAGCGCGAAAATTTTCGGCGCATGCCATGGCCGGCCGCTGCCGTTGCCGACGGCAGCCATCTGCTGCCGGAATGGAATCGCGTCCGCACGTCGGTCCATGATCGTGGTGCACTGGCGACGGTCGCCGCGAGCTTTGCTGACCAGTTGGCCAACGGGCCAAATGCCTGGTGGGGACTTCAAGCGGCCATGCAATATCCGGCGGCGGAGCGCCTGCGTCTGGTTACCCAGCCGGCCCTGCTGCTCGGATCGCGCGATGCGCGCGGGATGGACAGCGGCCGTATGCGCGACCTGATGCCGAAGGCGCGTGCGGTGGAGCAGGCTGAGATTTTCGGCAGCGATCTGTTTGAGTCCGCCACGGCCCAGGTGGGTGGCGTGTTGCGGGAGTTCCTACGCGCTTAAAGCGAGTCGCACATCATGAACGCATCCAGTCAATCATTGTCAGGCAGCACAGCTGATACGGAAATCACCGCCGAGTTGCCAGCGCTGGATATCGCCGCGTACGAGGCGCGCTATGGCCAGGATCCGCTGTCCAACACCGACACTTGGGCAACCGCAACGCTGAATACAGCGGTGCTGCCGCAACTGGGTCAGCCTGCGACGGAATCGCCCACCGAGTCTTCCGTGTCGTCGGCGCAGTCGGCCAATCTGGCGGCGAAACTCGAGGTGGAACTGAAGTCGCTGGCGAACAACCTGACGGAGCTGGAAACCCGTCTGGCGGCCAAGGGCGAGCGACTGACGATGATCGAGGCGCAACTTGCCGAGGCGCGCCAAGCCGGCAGCGCGGCAGCCGAGCGCGCGGCGGCGCTGGCGGAGGAACTCACTGTCGGACGCGCCGCGGTGGCCGCCGCAGGATCGCAAGTCGAGTCCTTCCAGGCGACGGTGCGGGAACACGAAGAGTCCGTTCGCATCGCCACCGGGCGCGAGGCCGAGCTGCGCCAGCAGTTGGCGAGCCGCGAAGCCGAGTTTGCGCGCACGGCGGCCGCCGATGCCGCCCGCACCGCCCATCTCGTCGCGAGCCATGACGTGGCCCTCAAAGCCTCGTGGCAGCAGGTCGCGCAACTGCAGATACAGTGCGCGGCGCATGCCGAAGCGCTGCAATCTCTCGAAGGACGGCGCGGAATTTTTGATGCGATGTTGCGCGGGCTGGATCTGCGGGTTGCGGATCGCGAACAGGAACACGCCCGCGTGGTGGAGGATCTGGCGCGCAATACCACCCATGGTCTGGAGCTGACTCGCGAGCTGGACAAGCGCTCGCAACGCGTCACGGACCTTGAGGCGGAACTTGCCGCGTTGAATGCAAAGCTTGGCGCGCGCGCGGACGAAGCCAGTGCGATCGCCCGCAGCAACGATGAATTGAAGCAGTCACAGCAGGCGCTGCAGCAGGAGAGCGCCGCGCGCGCCGCCCGCATCGCTGAACTTGAGGCGCAGGCGCTCAGCCAAACGCAGGCCCATGAGCAAGGCCTGCGCGCCGCGGCGGCCGCGCACAGTGAACTCAACGACAGCCATACGGCGCTGATCGCGCAGAAGTCCGAGATTGCCGCGGAACTCGCCGCGCTGCGCGAGCAGACCGCCGACCATGTGGCCGCCGTGCAGCAGATCACCTCCGAACATGCCAATCGGCTGCTGCAGCTGCAGGCGCGCGAAACCGAAATTGCGTCGCTCGCGGCGCAGGTGGCAACCCAGGCACAGACCATCGCCTCCGAGGCCGAACGCAACCGCGTCGCCCAGGAGCGGCTCGGGATCGCCGAAAACGACTTGCGGGTGTCCGAGGAAGCCCTCAACCGTCTGGAGTCCGAGCTGCGTTCACGCAATATGCGGGTAGAGGAACTGACGCGCATCAATGCCCAGATGCAGGCCGACATCGCGGATGCGCGGCGCTGGCTTGATGAGCGCGATGCGTTGATGCAGCGCCTGGAGACCGAGGCTGCGCACAGTTCGGCGCTGGTCGACAATATCCAGCGCAGCATCCGCTCGCTCGCGCCCGGAAACACCGGCACACATGAGGCGATTCGCGAAACCGGCGCGCGCCTGCTGGTGCGCTCACAGGATGGTCACGAGGTGGTGCACGTGCTGGGTCGCAAGACCACCATCGGCCGCACGCCGGACAATGATCTGCAGATCGACGCCAGTTTCATCAGCCGTCATCACGCGGTGCTGCTGATCAATGGCTCGCAGACCATCATCGAGGACTTGAACAGCACCAACGGCGTCCACGTCAACGGTCACCGCATCAGTCGTGAAATCCTCAATGATGGTGATCTGTTGATGGTGGGCAAGGCGCGCTTCCGCTTCGTGATCCGGCCCGCACTCGCGCGCGGCAACGCAGAACCTTCCGCTTAAGCAAGCCGCCTGCCGCCGGCAGTGCCTCCCGAGGTCAGACAGCTTGCCCGGGTGCCATTGTCGCTGCTGACACGGCTGCGTCTGGTGCTGCTGGGCCATGAGGATCTTGCCGGCATCATCTTCTGGGCCGCCCTGGTCGGCTTCTGCGCAGCGCTATCCAGCGTCGCGTTTCGCGAAGGACTGCGACTGCTCGAACTGCTGTTCACCGGCCAAGCCACCAGCCTCGAGCGTGCGGCCACCGGCATGGTGTGGTGGCGGCGTGTGCTGCTGCCCTTGTGTGGCGCGATCCTCGCGGGGTTCGTATTGCGGCTCGCGGGCCGGGTACTGGCCTCGCCACGGGCGATCGACTACATGGAAGCCGTGCGGGTCGGCGATGGCGCGATCAGCGTCCGGGCGACGCTGGTCAACAGCCTGTCCTCGCTCCTGACCATCTCCTCGGGTGGTTCGATCGGTCGCGAGGGTCCGATGGTGCAGCTGGCCGCGATGCTCGGGTCGCGCATCGGGCGAGTCGCGCGCGCGCCCATCCCGAGACTGCGACTGATGGTGGCCTGCGGTGGCGCGGCGGGCATCGCCGCGGCCTACAACGCGCCGATTTCGGGCGCGCTGTTCGTCTCGGAAATCATCCTCGGCGGCACCGCCATGGAGAGCTTCGGTCCGCTGGTGGTGGCCTCGGTGGTCTCGAGTGCGACGGTGCATCGGTTCCTCGGCTATTCACCGGTCTACGATGTTCCGAAGGTGCAGTTCGCCTCCAACTGGGAACTGATCTTCTACGTCGTGCTCGGTGTGCTGCTGGGTCATCTGGCCCCGCCCTTTCTGGCATCGCTGGATTTCGCCAAGTCGCGGTTCGTCAGCCTCAAGCTGCCGTTGGAATGGCAGCTGGGCCTGGGCGGTCTGATCGTCGGCATCATCTCGGTGGCGGTGCCGGAAGTGTGGGGCAACGGTTTCGGCGCGGTCGGCAATATTCTCAACGCGCATCTGGTCGGCTGGTGGCTGCTGGCGGTGTTGCTCGCGAAGCTGCTCGCCACCGCGGCCACCGTCGGTTCGGGCGCCGTCGGCGGGGTCTTCACCCCCACGTTGTTCCTCGGCTGCGCCATCGGCGCGCTGTTCGGCGGGGTGCTGCATGCGCTGCTGCCCGGCGTTACGTCGGTCCCGGCCGCTTACGCCCTCGTTGGCATGGGCGGATTTCTCGCCGCGACCACCCACGCGCCGCTCACCTCCATTCTCATGCTCTTTGAAATGACGCTGGACTACGACATGGTGCTGCCGCTGATGCTGGCCTGTGTCACCGCGCACTACACAGCCAAGGTCTATCGGCGCGGTGAGTCCATCTATCACGCCGCCTTGAAGGGACGTGCCGGCAGCGATGGCTGGCAGTTGAACACTGTGGCGGCGCTGATCAAGCCTGCCGAGGCGGTGTTTTCGCGGCTCATCCCCTTGAACGAGATGTTCGAGAAGCTGCCGCGCCGACCCCTGGAGCGGGCGTACGTCACCGACGGTGAGGAGCTGGTGGGGTGGCTCGATCTGCGTGAGCTGCTGGCTGCGCTGCGCGCGAACCAGGTCGACGGTGCCGCGACGGTCGCGACCGTGACCCGGCCTGCCGATCTGGTGCTGACGGAAGACATGTCGCTGGGTGCGGCTCTCGATGTGTTTCTGCGCGCCCGCGCGAATGTGCTGCCGGTGATCGGCGGGCAGTGGCGCAACAACCTGCTCGGGGAGATCTCGCGTCAGGACGTGCTGCTTGCCATGCAGGATCGGATGCTGCCGGCGCCCGCGTCGTCCGTCTAGGCGATACACTGACGGCAGCGAATCTGCGTAATCGGGATAGAGGGGGTTTCGTGATTCATCGAATGCTGGCGGCGGCGTCCATGGGGCTGCTCGTGACGGGCGTTGCGAGCGCGGCGCCGGGTTGCGACCGCGCCTGTCTGTATAAAGTCCTGAACCGCTACCTCGTGGCCCTGAAGGCGCACGATGCAGGACGGGCCGGATTCGCTGCGGGCGCGCGCACCAGTGAGAACAACGTGATGTTGCGGCCCGGGGATGGGCTGTGGGGCACGATCAGCGCGCTCGGCGACTATCAGCTGCGGTTCGCCGATGCGCAAACCGGCAGCGTCGCCTTTTATGGTGTGGTGCGTGAGACCGATACCGCCGCGCCGTTCGCGGTGCGGCTGCAAGTGCGCAATGGCGCGATCAGCGAAGCCGAAACCATCGTGGCACGACCGCAGGAGGCCGAAGTGCCGTTCGTCACCGCGGACATTCAACCGTTGCCGGTGCTCAATGAGATCGTGCCGGCCACCGAGCGCAGCAGCCGCGCGCGCATGATTGCGCTGGCCAATGGCTATTTTGCAACCATCCAGCGCAACGACGGCACCATGCACACGGTATTTTCCGATGACTGCAATCGGCGCGAGGACGGCTTCCAGACCACCAACCGCAAGGACGACACCTGGGGCGCGATCACGCACCTGGGCTGCGGCCAGCAGTTCCAACTCGGCTGGTACCGCTACGATGACCGCCTGCGCGCCCGGCGCTTCCTGGTCGTGGACGAAGAGCGCGGCCTGGTCATGGCGTCCGGCTTCATCGACCACGAAGGGCGGATCGGGGATTACAAGCTGAGCGACGGCCGCACCGCCACCTCCACCATCTTTCGCCACCCGCACAGCTATTGTCTGCTCGAGACCTTCAAGATCCGCGCCGGCAAGATCCAGCAGGTCGAAGCCGTCTTCACCACCGTGCCGTACAACATGGCATCGCCCTGGACCAAAGGCGCGGTGCCATGAAGGCGTTGCTCGCGGCACTTTTGCTGCTGGTGCCGATCGCGCGCGCGGGCACCAGTGACGGGCCCCCGACTGCGGATCCGGCGCAGCTGTATCAGCAAAGCTGCGCTGCCTGTCACGATCACCCCAAGGATCGCATCCCGCCGCGCGCCACGATCGCGCGGCACGCGCCCGACGAAGTCATGCAGATCCTCACGAGCGGATCGATGCAGGCGCAGGCCGCGGGCTTGAGCATGAACGATCGGGTGGCACTCGCCAGCTATCTCACCGGCAGTGCGCCGACCGGCAGGCTTGCGCCGATACCCGAGACGAACCGCTGCCCGGCGCCGGCTGTGGCCGGGGATTCCGGGCCGGCGTGGAACGGCTGGGGCCGGGAACTGGCGAACACCCGCTTTCAGAGCGAGCCGGGCCTGACCGCCGCTGATGTGCCACATCTGAAGCTCAGATGGGCATTCGGTTACCGTGCGACTTATGTGTATGGCCAGCCGACGCTGGTTGGCGGTCGCGTCTATGTCACCAGTTCAAACGGCCGCGTCTACTCGCTGGATGCGAACAGCGGCTGCAGCTATTGGACCTTCGATGCCCCGACGGCGGTGCGCACCGCGGTGAGCGTTGCCCGGGTAGGCGGCAAGCTGCGCGTGGCGTTTGGCGATGATTCGAGTTTCGTGTACCTGCTGGATGCTGACAATGGGCGGCTGGTCTGGAAACACCGGCTCGATCGGCAGCCTTCGGCGCGGATTACCGGCGCACCGGCGTTTCATGGCGGGCGACTGTATGTGCCGCTCTCCTCGCTGGAGGAACTCGCCGCGCCGGCACCGAGCTACGAATGCTGCAAGTTCCGCGGTAGTGTCGTGGCATTGGATGCCACCGCTGGCCGCATCGTGTGGCGCACCTACGTCATTGCGCAACCGCCGAAGCCGTATCGCAAGAACATGGCGGGCACGCAGCTCTATGGGCCGGCCGGCGGTTCGGTATGGTCCGCACCGACGCTCGATCCGGACCATGACCTGCTCTACGTCGGTACCGGAAACTCCTACACCGATGTGGCCACGGAGCACACCGACTCGATACTGGCGCTGCGCATGAGTAGCGGCGCCGTGGTGTGGGCAAACCAGCTGCGGCCCCAGGACAACTACATCGTGGGCTGCGATACGCCCGCCACGGCCGGACAGGGCAACTGTCCGCACACCCTGGGCCCGGATGTGGATTTTGGCACCTCGCCGATCCTGCGGACCCTGCCGGGCGGCGCGCGGGTGCTGCTCACCGGTGAAAAATCCGGGCGAGTATATGCCCTGGACCCGGCGACCGGGCAGGAACTGTGGCACGCGCAGGTCGGCGTGGGCAGTAGCCTCGGCGGTATCGAATGGGGGAGCGCCGCAGACACCGAGCGGCTCTACGCACCGGTATCGGATGCCGCCGCCGCCGCGGGTCGGCCGGGCGGCCTGGTCGCGCTGCGCCTGAGCGATGGGCGGCAGCTGTGGCGCGCGGCGCCGCCACCGCCCGTCTGCAGCTGGGGGCCGCGCAACTGCCTCGCGGCGCAATCGGCCGCCGCAACGGCCATCCCGGGAGTGGTGTTCTCCGGCTCGGAGGATGGCCACCTGCGCGCCTACGCGAGCGCCGACGGCCGGGTCATCTGGGACGTGGATACGGCGCGGGTCTATACCACCGTCAATGGGGTGCCCGCAGCGGGTGGGTCGCTGGACAATGGTGGCCCCACCGTGGTCGGCGGCATGCTGTTCGTGAATTCCGGCTATGGCCGCATCGTCGGTGAACCGGGGAATGTTCTGCTCGCCTTCAGCGTCGACGGTAAACTTCGCCCATGACCAACCCCTACGTAGAACGCATCCTCAAGGCCCGCGTATATGAAGTGGCCATTGAGTCACCCCTGGAGGCGGCGCCGCGACTGTCGCGTCGTCTCGGCAACCAGGTCCTGCTGAAGCGTGAAGACCTGCAATCGGTCTTTTCCTTCAAGTTGCGTGGTGCCTATAACAAGATCGCGCACCTGTCCGAGTCGGTCGCCAAACGCGGGGTGATCTGCGCCTCGGCCGGTAACCATGCACAGGGTGTGGCGCTCGCCGCGCGTCGCCGTGGCGTGCCGGCGACCATCGTCATGCCGCAGACCACGCCGCAGATCAAAGTGCAGGCGGTCATGGATCTGGGTGGCGAGGTGGTGCTGCACGGCGATGACTACGATGCGGCGTTCGAACGCGCCCAGCACCTGGTTCGTGAGCGCAATCTGGTGTATGTGCACGCCTTTGACGATCCGGATGTCATCGCCGGGCAGGGGACCATTGCGGTGGAGATCCTGCGTCAAGTCGGCGGCGACATCGATGCCGTTTTCGTTCCGGTCGGCGGCGGTGGGCTGATCGCGGGCATTTCCGTGTACATCAAATCGCTGTATCCGCGCGTGCGCATTGTCGGGGTGGAACCCACCGATGCCAACGCCATGTATGAGTCATTGCAGGCGGGGCGCCGGGTGACGCTGGAGCGGGTCGGGCTGTTTGCCGATGGCGTCGCCGTCAAGCGCGTCGGCGAGGAGACCTTCGCACTCGCCCGGCAGTTCGTGGACGAGATCGTATTGGTGAACACTGATGAGATGTGCGCCGCGATCCAGGACATCTTCGAGGAGACCCGCACCATCGTTGAACCCTCCGGTGCGCTGGCGGTTGCCGGCATCCGCAAAGTGGTCGCGCGGGACGGCTGGCGCAACAAGCGCCTGATCGCCATCAACAGCGGCGCCAATGTGAATTTCGACCGGCTGCGCCATATCGCGGAACGCGCGAGCCTCGGGGCCGAGCGCGAGGCGCTGCTCGCCGTGGAGATTCCGGAACAGCCCGGCAGCTTCCTGCACTTCTGTGAGGCGCTGGGCTCGCGCAGTGTCACGGAGTTCAACTACCGCTATGACAGCACGGCGCGCGCCCAGATATTCGCCGGCTTCAGCCTGATCAACGGGCGGGTGGAAAAGGACGCAGTGATCACGCAGCTGCGCGAGGCCGGCTACGCGGTGCACGACATGAGCGACAGCGAACTGGCCAAGGAGCACGTACGCTTCATGGTCGGCGGCCATGCCCGTGAACTCATTGACGAGGTAATCTTCCGCTTTGAATTTCCGGAACGGCCCGGCGCACTCTTGAAGTTCCTGCAGGCGATCGGCACGCGCTGGAACATCACGCTGTTCCATTATCGTAATCACGGGTCGGACAACGGCCGGGTGCTGGCGGGCATCCAGGTGCCCAAGGCCGAACGCGGCGAGGTCACGCAGCATCTGAACGCGCTGCATTATCCGTATAACGAAGAAACGGCAAATCCGGCGTACCGGATGTTCCTGGGCGCGTGACCTTAAGTCACCCGATCGGCAGATCGAACATCAGCTCGCGCACATAGCGCACCGGCGGGGAACCGAATGCCAGCGCGCTATCGTGGTAGCGCTTCAGGCTGAATGCCGTGCCCCAGCGCTGCCGTGCCTCATCGCGCAGCGCCAGGTGTTCCTGGAAACCCACGAAATAGGTCGCCAGCTGCGTTGACGTCACCTGAACGCGCACCCACTTGGCGGCGGCCTCGCGCTCCTCCTGGAAGGTATCGTGCATCAGCATGTGCATGGCCTGCTCGCGGGTCATGCCGTCGACATGCACGGCCTGATCGAGGATCGCGTTGGCGGTGGCGCGCAGATCCCACTTCAGATGCACGAGGCGCATCAGCGGATCATAGTCCATGTACCCCTGTTCGCTCATCAGCTGCTCGCCATACATCGCCCAGCCCTCCACGAACGCATTGGACTGCATCACGGCGCGAATGGGCGAGCGATAGCGGTTGGCATGGGCGAGCTGCACATAGTGCCCGGGCATGGCCTCATGAATGGTCAGCTCATTGATGGCGCGCGTGTTGTATTCGCGCAGATACGAGCGCACCTGCGCGTCGGTCCAGTCCGCCGGAATGGGTGAAACCGCGAAGTACGTCTTCTGGCCGCGGGCGAGAGGTCCGGGCGCATCGCAGTAGGCCAGGGCAACCCCTTGCTGAAACGCCGGCATGATGATGACGTCCAGTGGATCCGGATACAGCGTGATGAGGTCCTTCGCCTTGACGAACGCGGTCGCCTGCGCAAGCGCGGTCCGGGCTGCGGCAACGACCTGATCGCGCGCCGGATGTTCGGCGTACGCCAGTTCCAAGGCTGTCTCGATGGCCTTTTGCTGCTGATCGGCCGTGGGTTTTTCGGGCAGCGGGGGTGCGCCGGCGCGCCCGGCGAGCACCTGGCGCGCGATGTCGTACATCTGTGCGCGCCGGCTGGCGATGGCGGCTTCGGCGCGGGTGCGGATCTCCTGACGTGACAGCGATGAGTCGAGCTCGAAGCGCAGCTTCTCATCGTAACGCTGCGCTCCCAGGCGGAAGTTGCCCTTGGCCTGGGGCAGCAGTGACTTTTGCAGCCAGGCCTGCTGTTCGGCGACGGCGCCCCTGGCGGTGGCAATCGCCTGATTGATCCTGGCTTGCTGTTGCGGTTCGAGGTTCTTCACCTCGGGCACGACGACCTGATCAATGAGTTCGGTCAAACCGGCGTTCTGGGAAATAGCCGTCTGCGCGTTGATGCTCGGCACTTTCGCCGGATCGAGCGCGGCCCGTTCCTGGGCGAACAGCCGCGGCCAGGCCTGCAAACGCTCGGCGACGTGCGTCATGCGCACCGGCAGGGAGGCGAAGTCGCGGGCCAGCAGCAGGTAGATGGCATTGCCCGCAAGACTGGTGTAGGTCAGGGGATCCCAGCTCCAGTCACGAAAGGTCTCGACCTGCCAGACCGTGTAATCGAGCGCGTGATGCAACAGGTGTGCATCGACTTGTTTGGCCCGCGACAGATGCGAGATGTCGACCTTGTCGAGCTGCGTCAGCAAACTGCGCGCCATGGCGAGCGTGCGCGCCCGGCCCGCCGGGCTTTCATCGTTGGTCAGGTCATCGAAGCGATGCTCGCCGAGCTGCGTCGCCCCCACCGGGTCGAGCGCCAGCATTTCATTCAGGTAGCGCCCGGCCACCTGCTCGTAGGCTTGGTCGGCTGCGCCGCTCGCGGTCGGCGCCGATGACTCCCCCGGTGCCGAGAGCGCCAGCTGGGACGCCAGCGCTGCAGGCAGGATCAGCTTCAGGTAATTCATGGCCAAGAGTAGAACTGCCGCGCTTGGATCAAAAGCTGTATAAATGTACAGTACCACATGGCAACCTACTTCAAGGGCCGCGGCGCCCTGTCCAATCCCGCCAACCGGTTCGCGGCCACGCGGGTTGCGGACGTTGCGGATGGCTGGTCGCTGCAGGAGATGCCCGACAGCATCGCGACCCAGGTGCGCCCGGAGCGTGCGCGCACCCTCATCACGACCAACCAGTCCCCGGACATTCCGTTCGAACAGTCGATCAATCCCTATCGCGGCTGTGAACATGGCTGCCCTTACTGCTACGCGCGTCCCAGCCATGCCTACCTGGATCTGTCGCCGGGTCTGGATTTCGAGACTCACCTTTTCTACAAGGCGGATGCGGCGCAGCTGCTGCGCGCCGAGTTGGCCAAGCGCAGCTATGTGTGCAAGCCGATTACGGTGGGGGCGAACACCGATCCCTACCAGCCGCTGGAGAAGCGGCTCAAGGTCACACGCTCGATTCTGGAGGTGCTGCGCGACACCCGCCATCCGGTGACGATCATCACCAAGGGCGCGCTGATCGTGCGTGATCTGGATCTGCTGGGAGAACTGGCGCGCGATGGACTGGTCAACGTGATGGTGACCGTGACCACCCTGGATAACGATACCAAGCGGCTGCTGGAGCCGAGGGCCGCGGCACCGCTCGCGCGCCTGAAGATCATCCGCCAGCTCACGCAGTGCGGTGTGAATGTCGGGGTGCTGGTCGCACCGGTCATCCCGGCAATCACTGAACACGAACTCGAGCAGGTGCTGGCGGCCGCGGCCGAGGCTGGCGCACGCTACGCCGGATACGTGATTCTGCGGCTGCCCCACGAATTGAAGATCCTGTTTCGCGAGTGGCTCGAAGCGCATTACCCCGCGCGCGCCGCGCATGTCATGTCCATTATTCATTCCATGCGCGGTGGCCAGGACAATGACCCGCGCTTCGGCAGCCGCATGCGCGGCATGGGGCCATTTGCACAGTTGTTGCGCGCGCGATTCCAGCTGGCCTGCACGCGCAATGGCCTGGCGCGTGGCGCTGCGCCGCCATTGCCGACGTCACTGTTCAGAGCACCGCCGGATAAGTCCGGACAGATTGCGCTCGGTTTTTAGGCTGGTTTGCGTGTCACGACGCGCGGCTGATTGCGTAGAATGGCTCCGATGACTCGAGACGTGGCGCCCGACCTTCGCATTGCGGACCGTTATACGCTCGCCGAAAAACTCGGCAGCGGTGGGCAGGGGGAAGTGTGGCGGGCTTATGACGAACAGAATCAGGAAACCGTCGCGCTGAAGATCCTGTTCAGGAGCTTCGCACCGGGAAGCGATCCCTACGAGATGCTGCAGCGTGAACATCGCGTGGTGGGCGAGCTGGATCACCCGCTGATTCTCGCGACCTATCCGCCGCTGTGCGACGGCGAACTGGCCGTGCTGCCCATGAAGCTCGCGACGGGCGGGGATCTGCGGCAATTGCGCGGTGCACCCTACCTGGAGATCGTACCGGTGCTGATCGATCTGGCGCATGCGCTCGAGCATGCGCATGACCGCGGCGTGGTTCACCGCGACTTGAAATCGGCGAATGTACTGTTCGACGGCATGGGCCGGGTGCAGCTGGCGGACTTCGGGGTGGCCGGCCGGGCGCAGCAGGGCATCCCGATCGATCAGGCGCGCACGGGCTGGTCGCCCGCTTCGGCGAGCCCCCAGCAGCTGCTGGGCATGCCGCCCGCGCCCGGCGATGATCTGTACGGTCTGGGAGCACTGGCGTTCGAACTGCTGACAGGCACTCCGCCGTATTTTCCGCACTTCGCTGTCCGTCGGGTGTTGGAAGATCCGGTACCCACCCTCGAGCCGGTCCATCTGGCCCCGGCGAGCCTGCTCGGGCTAGTGCGCTCCCTCTTGGCGAAGGATCCGGGACAGCGGCCGCAATCCATGGGCGAGGTGATCACTGGGCTTGCGGCCGCGCTCGATGACCCGCAGACCCGGGAATCCCTGACCCTGGGCGCGAGCGCCCGCGAACTCGCCACGACCCCGAGCTTCACAGCGGAATGCTAAGCTTGCCCGGGTGGCTGAGAACACAGGGAAGATTGCCTGGCTCGCCGGCGCCAGCGGCCTGGTCGGATCGCGCGTCCTTGAAGGTCTGCTGCAGCTGCCTGAATACGGGCGTGTCGTTGCGGTGACGCGGCGGCCGCTCGGCCGCGAATATCAGCGACTCGTAAACCGCATCGTGCCATTCGCCCAGCTGGAGGCCCAACTCAAGGGGCAATCCTGCGACACGGCGCTGTGCTGTCTGGGTGCCTCTTTCAAGGAGGCCGCATCGGCGGCGGCGTTTCGCGAGGCGGTGCAGCTGAATGTCCTGGCGTTCGCCCGGGCCGCGAAAGCCGGCGGGGCCCAGCGCTTTGTCATGCTGTCCTGTCACACGGCGGACTCGAAGTCGACTCAAGCTGCTGCGCGTGGCTACGGTGAAACCCTGGATGGCTTGACCGCGCTTGGCTTCGACTCTTTGGACCTCCTGCTCCCCGGACCGCTGCTGGGGCTGCGCCGCGGTGCGGCCGTGTCGCAGCTGCTGTCGATGATGGGCGCCGCGGCGCTGCGTCCGCTGCAGTTTGGTGCGTGGCAACGCCGGCGGGCCGTCGGCGCCTCACAAGTGGCCGCAGCGATGCTGGGCGCCGTGCAATCGGGCCGGCGTGGCGTGTACCGTTACGAATTTTCAGGCATCCGCGCACTTTCCAGAATGCATGGCAGAACGTGATGCAGTTAACATCGATCACCTCAGCGGCATGACAGATTCCCCGAATCAGTAGCGGCAGACCGGACTGTGCGGTCCGGTTATTGCAAGATTCCCCAATGCGTTCATGCGGAAAGTGCCGTTCAGGATGTATCGCGCAATTGTCAAAAGCAGAATGGTAAGGCGGTTTGTCGTAGTCCTGGCACTGAGCGCCGTGGTGCCGGTCCTGGCAGTCATCGCCTCACTGTCCGGCACTGCCGGTGTGCATGCCCTGTGGAGCCGCCTCGCCATCGGCGTCGCTGTGTCGCTGCTGTGCGCCGGCGCGGCGACCGCCTACCTGGTGCGTCGCTATCAGCCTGCACTGGTCGCGCTACGGGACGGATTCCACGACCTCGGCGCCACCGGATTCGCGGAGGTGCCGGCCGCGGCGGGGCACGACGATCTGCGCTCCCTGATTGAAACCTTCAATCGCTGCGCACAACGCGTCCGTGCACAACACGCCAACCTTAAGACCTTGAGTGAGGTGGACCGGTTGCTGCTGCAGCCCGGGGGTCTTGAGCCGGTCCTGGATGCCATCCTCACGCGCGTGCAGCGCGTGACCGGCTGCAGCAGTGCCGGCATCGTGCTGCGTGACCCCGATGCTCCCTGGCGCGGACGGGTGTACCTGGCCGCCATGAGCCACCGGGATCTGCCCGTCAGCCGGGTGGCGCTCGATGATGACATGATGGTCACGCTCGCGGGCGAGTCCGAGGGACTGACGGTGGCGCGCTGCGAGGATGCCCGCCACAGTTTCCTCGTGCCGCTCAAGAACCTGGGCTCGGAGTTCTTCTGGGTGTGGCCCGTGAAACTGGAGACGCATCTGGAGGCCATCCTGGCGGTGGGTTACCAGGAGCCACCGATCGCCGATCCGTATATCGCCCACTGCGGCACTGAGTTTGCCGCGCGGCTGGCGATCGCCCTGACCAAGAGCGCGCGTGATGAGCAGCTGTACCGCCAGGCCCACTATGACCCGCTGACCGGGCTTCCGAACCGCGTCCTGTTCTGCAGCCGCCTCGCCACGGAGCTGCAGAGTGCGGCGCTGGGCATGACCAACGGCGCGGTCCTCTACATCGATCTCGACCACTTCAAGAAGATCAACGATACCGTGGGACACGCCGCGGGTGATCAGGTGTTGAATATCGCCGCGCAGCGGCTGCGCGCCTGCATCAAGGAAGGCGACACCGTAGGGCGGCTCGGCGGCGATGAATTCGCGGTGGTCCTGCGCGATGTCGCGAGCGCGGAAGGCGCCCACGCCGTCGCGCAGCGCATCGTGCTGTCACTGCAGCAGCCGGTGAACCTGGCGGGTCGCGACCACACGGTGTGCGCGAGCATCGGCATTGCGCTGTTCCCGCAGGACGGCCAGGCCATCGATGCCCTGCTGCGCAATGCCGATACGGCGATGTATCGCGCCAAGGATCTGGGGCGCGGTCGCGCCATGTTCTATGACGTAAACATGGGTGGGCAGCGGCCGGTGCCCACCGACTCGGGCCTGCACCTTGCCTTGCGCCGACGTGAGTTCTCGCTGTTCTACCAGCCGCAGTACTCCATCGCGGATGGCTCGCTCACCGGGCTTGAGGCGCTGCTGCGCTGGCAGACCCAGCGCGAAGGCATGCGCCATCCGGGAGACTTCGTGCCGGCCGCCGAGGAAAGCGGGCTGATTGTCGACATCGGTGGCTGGGTGCTGGAGACGGCCTGCGCGCAGCTCGCGGCCTGGCGCGACCAGGGTCTGTCGCCGCCGCGCCTGGCGCTGAATGTCTCGCTGCAGCAGTTGCGGCATCCGGAGTTCGTGCGCAGCGTGCGCCGCGTGCTCGACCGCTTCGGTCTGCCCGGGGAGATCCTGGAGCTGGACATCGATGAGCGGGTGCTGGCGGACTCCGCCAACAGCGCCATGATCGAGCGGCTCGCGCAAACCGGAGTGTGTCTGGCACTGGATGGATTTGGCACCGGATATTCGTCGCTGGGTTACCTGCGTCAGCATCCCATCAGTGCCGTGAAAATTGATCGCAGCTTCCTGGTCAATGTGCCGCAGGACTCCACGGCGGCCACGCTCATCGAAACCATCATCGTGATGGCGCACTCGTTGCAGAAGCGCGTCGTCGCCGAAGGCATTGAAACCATCGAGCAGCTCGATTTTCTGCGCGAGCGTCACTGCGACTGCGCGCAGGGCTACTACCTCGCCCGACCGCTGCCCGCGGCCGCCGTCACTGAGCTGCTCAGCTCACGTATCTACGACAATTCCTCAGAAGATGCGCGCGCCGCCGGCTGAAGAACCCGCTGCGGCGGGTGACGTAATCCGTAGCTCGCATGCGCGCAAAATTGTCATTCGCGGGTTATGTCTTGTGTCGCGGCGGGTCGCAAGGCGCCGCGCGACGGCATGTTTCGCGGATGAGAGACACTGCGCAATTTGTCGCTTGACGGATAGTCGCTACCTCCCGACACTGCTTACGTGAAAAGGGCAAACCCGTCGAAAGACGGGGACGCAAAGCCACCGGTCTAACGGACTTGTTCCCATGACGGCGGGGTCTCCACTTCTCAGGCGCACCAGCGCCGGGAAACCAGGCAGTCCCCCCTTCTGAAGAGCGGTTCCGATAGTCCGGCACGACCGATCGTTGTCCGGGGAACCCATCATGACACTGCCGATGCCGAAGGCTGATTCAACACCTCCAGCGCCGCCCGCGGCAGCGCCGCCGGCTGCCGAGCGCGAATCCTTCGTAATCAATCTTTGCTCTTCCACCACGCCGATGGCATTGACCCAGCCGCAGCTGGTGGAACTCAAGCAGTACAAATTCTTCGTCAGCCGCCGTCTCGAGGATGGCCGCGAGCGCTTCCGGCTGCACATGGGATATTTCGATTCGCTGCTGCAGGCCGAGGAGCTGCTGCCCATGGTGCGCGATATCTATCCGGGCGCCTGGGCGGGTGAGGCCCCCGGTAAGCGCCTGCGCGCCAAGGCCGCCGCGGCGACGCCCGTCGCGCCCGCCGGGGGCAGCCCATCACTCCCCGCTGTCGTGGGGCCCAGTGCGGATATCCTGGCGAATACTCCGACGCTGTCAGCGGCGCCGGAGCCGGCGCAGGCACCGCCCGTCTTGAAGCTCGAACTCGTTGCGACGCCACCGCGGTCGTTTGCGCCGGAGTTGCCGGGCGCCGCTGCAATTCCCGATGCTGTAGTCGCACCGCCGCCGGCTGCGGCCGCACCGAAGAGCGCACCTGATAACGCCGCCGCTCGGCCTGCCGCGCCCAAACGGGAGGCCCCGCCGCCGTTCGATCAGCGCTCCAACGTGCGCGAGGTCCTGAAGTCGCTGGAGGAAACCGCGCGCCAGGCACCCGCATCGCCGCCTCCGTCTCCGCCACCGTCCCGACGGCCAGCACCACCAGTGCCGGCTGCGCCCGTAGCGGCCGCTCCTGCGCGGGCGCCGCGGGCGCCTGAGACGAGCGTGCTGCCCGAGTCGCAGGTGCTGCATCTGCTGGAGGAGAAGCGCAGTGACCCGCTGAACACGACCAGTACGCCCGCAGCTTTCTCCGTACAGCTGCAGTGGTCCGTGCAGCCCATCGACCTGGCACGTGTGCCCTCACTGGCCATATTTGGCGCTTATACGCTGTACACGGTCGAAGGCAGTCGCGAGGGTCGACGCTGGTACGGCCTGCGCCTGGGGTTCTTCAGCGATGCCAATTCGGCCAAGCAGGTGGCGCAGTACGTGCGCTCGGATTTCTCCACGGTCGCAGTGGTACCGGTCAGCCTGAAGGAGCGTGACGGCGCCAGCGGTGCAAGCGGCGGTGCCACTGCGCCGCAGCGCCCGACGGAGCGGTTACCCGACCGGACGGCAGAATTCAAATTGCTGGACGACACGAGCGAGAGGCCGAAGCTGCCGGCCAACGCCGCGGTTGCTGCGGCCACCAAATCGGCCGCCAAGCCGAAAACGGGCACGTCGGCTTTGGCCGCGCCGCCGGGTCGTCCGAGGGTCGCCGGTGCCGTCAAGCCCGGCGCCACGGGGCGCGCGGTCGGCAAGACGGTGCGCGGTCGCGGCAACCGGGTGCAGGCCCAGGAGAGGCGCACGCCCCAAACCCTGGAGGAGACCCTCGAAATCCTCGGTGCCGATCAGCTGCAGATGGAAGGCGCCCGGCCAAAGCTGCTCGACGGGGGAGCCATCCGCCATCTGGACATGAAAGTGCAGAAGAATTCGCCCTTCTCGCGCCTTCTCGATCGGCTCTCGGAAAGGAACCGTTAGCCGGGAAGTGCATGACCTGCCAAGATCAGCCCACCTGCGGCTATAGGGGTGCGTGATCCTGTCAAAGTGTGTGCTCGCAGTGGCCCTGGCGATGGTCGGCGCGGCGCGGCCCGGGCTTTCGCCGCGGGCTGCCGACAATCCCTACCCATGGAAACTGACGCTCGGCGAGTATTTCTATTCCGGCTACAGCGGCTCGGACGTCAATCTTCGCTGGCGCAACGCTGGCACCGACGCCTGGGTCGGGATCTACTCGGACTCGGTGTTTGGAACGCAATGGCGAACCGGCGCCGATACCTCATGGCAAGTGACAAAATATCTGCAGGTGCAGCCCTCCGTGCAGCTGGCCAGCGGGGGTTTCGTCGGCGGCAGCGTCAATCTGCAGATCGGCGCGGATTGGTACGGCATAGCGGGCCTCGGCCGCACCGATGCGCGGCCTTACTTCAATCTGAATTTCGATCCCAACGACGCGGTGACCCTTGGTGTCGGCCACTCACAGGACAACGGCTGGAATTACAGCGCCTTCGTGGTGGCGGATAACCGCTTCCACACCGGGCAGCGCGACTGGCATGCCAACGCTCAGATGCCCTTTGGTGGCACCCATGTCACGGTGGACGTGCTGTACAAGTCGGGATTGAGCGATGCGGGCCGCATCAAAGCGTGGGGTGCCAGCCTCACCTATGACTGGTCGAGATGGTTCGCACGACTCGCCTTCGATCCCTATCAGAATTTCTCGGCGCAGAGCGCGTGGCGCCTGGCCGGGGGCATCCGGTTCTAGCGTCAGCGCGGCTTTGCCGCTATTTACCAAACAGCTTATCGAGTTCGGAACGCGCTCGATCGGCCGTTGCGGTGTCGCCGCCGCTCCAGGCGCCTGCCCGCGGCTTGAAGTGATCGCAGAAGTTCGCGCGGGTTTTATCGCGTACCTCCTCGACGGTCGGTTCGCGGCATTGCTGATAGGCCTGGCGGTCGTAGAGCACGCACAGACGGCACACATGCAGCTCCGCTCGGCACTGGGGGCATTCATCCAGCCGGCGCAGCGGCAGTGACAGGGCGGCGAGCGCCGCGCCACATTTCCAGCACACCAGATCATTCGCCATGAGTGCGCTCCTTCAGGAATACGGCCAGCACCCGTCCCGTGTGTGAAGCCACTTTACGGCGCGACACCTGGGCCGGTGTGCCTTCGACCACGATCCGGCCGCCGCCTGCGCCCGCTTCGGGGCCCATGTCGATCAGCCAGTCCGCCTCTGCCATGACATCGAGATTGTGTTCCACGACTACCACGGTATTACCCGCCTGGATCAGCCGGTGCAGAACGTGGAGCAGCTTTTCGACATCCGCCATGTGCAGCCCCACGGTCGGTTCATCCAGCACATAGAGGGTATGCCTGGGCAGCTGCCGCGGGCCGCCGGCCCCATCGCGTACCTTCGACAACTCGGTGACCAGCTTGATGCGCTGGGCTTCGCCGCCGGAAAGCGTCGGGCTGTGCTGCCCCAGGGTCAGATAGCCCAGCCCGACATCCTGCAGCAGCTTCAGCGCGTGATGAACCCGCGGGTGTGCCGCGAAGAACTCGACCGCATCGTCGATGCTCATGTTGAGCACATCGCCGATACTGCGTCCCCGCCACAGCACGCTCAGCGTCTCAGAGTTGAAGCGGCGGCCATTGCAGACATCGCAGGTGACTTTCACATCCGGCAGGAAGCTCATCTCGATGGTACGCAGGCCCTGGCCATCGCAGCCTTCGCAACGACCCGACCCGGAATTGAACGAGAACCGGCTGGCGGTATAGCCGCGGATGCGTGCTTCGGTGGTACCCGCGAAGATGCCGCGGATCTCGTCCCAGAACCCCACATAGGTTGCCGGGCAGGACCTCGGGGTCTTGCCGATGGGAGTCTGGTCGACCTCCAGCACGCGGTGCACCTGCTCGGCGCCACGGATGGCCCGGCAGCCGATCAGCGCCCCGGGCTCCGCCGCCCGCGTCGCACTCGCCAGGATCCTCGCGGCCAGCGCCTTGGCCTTGGCGGACAACTTCTTCTTGCTGGCGCGCTTGGTCGCGGCGGCGGCCTGCCGCGCGGCCGCATTCTTGGCCGCGCGGGCGCGTCCACTGGGCGTCTCCTCGCCCACCAGACGTCGCAGATTGGTGTAGAGCACATCGCGTGCCACAGTCGACTTGCCCGAGCCGGATACGCCGGTGATGACCACCAGGCGACCCAGCGGAACCTCCACATCTACGTCATCCACATTGTGCAGGGTGACGCCCTTGAGAATGAGGCGCGGCGACTGCGCCGTCACCGGACGGCGCGGCTTTGCCGGGTGCAGCAGTGGCGCACGCAGGAACCGCCCGGTGACCGAGTGCTCATTGGCAATGAGATCGGCGACACTGCCGCGGCCGACGACTTCACCGCCACGCACGCCTGCGCCGGGCCCCAGATCCAGTACATAGTCCGCACGGCGGATGGTGTCCTCGTCATGCTCGACGACGACCAGGGTGTTGCGATGTGCGGCCAGCTCCGCCAGCGAGTCGAGCAATATCGCGTTGTCGCGCGGATGCAGGCCGATCGTGGGTTCATCCAGCACATAGCACACGCCCTGCAGGTTCGAACCCAGCTGCGCGGCGAGGCGGATGCGCTGCGCTTCACCGCCGGAGAGGGTCGGGGCGGCGCGGTCCAGCTGCAGATAGCCCAGGCCCACGCGCACCAGGAAGGCCAGGCGGGCTTTGATCTCGGCGAGCAGATCGCGCGCAATCTCCTGCTCGCGCACCGAGAGTTTAAGACCCGTAAAGAAGGCGATCGTCGCCTCGATGGAACCTGCCGCGAGCGTTGCGATCGACTGCTTGCGGAAGCGGACATTGAGCGACACCGGGTTCAGGCGCTGGCCGTGGCATTCACCGCAAGGGATGGCCTCGCGCTCAAACCAATCGTTCCACCAGATCTCCTCGCCGCTCTGCGCATCATCGAAGTCCGGGATCTCAAGCCCGGTGCCGAAACAGCTGGTGCACCAGCCGTGCTTGGAATTGAACGAGAACATGCGCGGATCGGGCTCGGCGAAACTGCGGCCGCAGCACGGGCAGGCGCGACGGGTCGAGAACATCGCCGCCTGGGTCTCCCCCGCCGGCATGACGCTCACGAGACCCTTGCCATAGTCGAGCGCCTTGGCGAGCGCCAGATTCAGTTCAAATTCGGTCTTGACGCTCACCCCCAGCGTTGCGACCGGCAGCTCGATGGAATGTTCCTTGAAGCGGTTGAGCCGCGGCCAGCGCGCCGTCGGAATATTCACCCCGTCGACTCGCAACTCGCGGTAACCCTTCTTGTTGGCCCACTTCGCAAGATCGGTGTAGAAGCCCTTGCGCGCCACCACCAGGGGCGCGAGCAAGGTGATGGTACGGCCGCGATACTCGCGTTGCAGGCGCGCGCCGATGGCCGCCGGAGTCTGCGGCTCGATCGCCACATCGCAATCGGGGCAGTATTGGGTGCCGAGCTTCACATACAGCAAGCGCAGGAAGTGATAGATCTCGGTGAGCGTGGCGACGGTGCTCTTGCGTCCGCCGCGGCTGGTGCGCTGTTCAATGGCGACAGTGGGCGGAATCCCAAAGATGGCGTCGACATCCGGACGCGAGGCCGGCTGTACGAACTGGCGGGCGTAAGCGTTCAGCGATTCGAGGTAGCGTCGCTGCCCCTCGTTGAACAGGATATCGAAGGCGAGGGTGGACTTGCCGGAACCGGAGACCCCGGTGATCACCGTGAACTTGTCACGTGGAATTCGTACATCCACGTTCTTGAGGTTGTGCTCGCGGGCGTTGTGAATGACGATCTCTTCGGTGGCGTCGCTGGTCGCGCGCGCCCAGGCGCCCTGCGGCTCGGTAACCGCCGCGAGCGGCGCCGCGAAGGCGGTCGCGAGCGCCTGCTCGTATTCGACAATGGCGCGGCCGGTGTGCGATTCGGGATGGTTGCGCAGCGCGTTGGGTGTGCCGGCGAAGACCACATTGCCGCCGCCATCGCCGCCTTCAGGTCCCAGATCGATGATCCAGTCGCTGGCGCGCATGACATCCAGGTTGTGTTCAATCACGAGCAGGGAGTGCCCGGCGGCCCGCAGCTTCGCGAATGCCCGCAACAGCTTGGCGACATCCTCGAAATGCAGACCAGTGGTCGGCTCGTCGAACAGGAACAGCTTGCCATTGGCACTGGCCGTGACGGCCTTGGCGGCCGCATCGGCGAGGTGGCCGGCGAGTTTCAGGCGCTGCGCCTCCCCGCCCGACAGCGTCGGCACGGGTTGGCCGAGCTTCACATACTCAAGACCCACATCCGCCAGCGGCTTCAGCCGCGTCGCGAGCTCGCGCGACTCGCCGAAGAAGGCGAGCGCTTCGGTCACCGTCATGTTCAGCACATCGGCGATGCTCGCGCGCCGGCCATCGCTGCCCTCGCGCTTCACCTCCAGAATCTCATCGCGGTAGCGGGTGCCGTTGCAGTCCGGGCAGCGCAGGTACACATCAGACAGAAACTGCATCTCGACGTGTTCGAAGCCATTGCCGCTGCAGGTGGGGCAGCGGCCATTGCCGGAGTTGAAGCTGAACGTACCCGCGGTGTATTTGCGCTCTACCGCTGTCGGTTCGAGTGCAAACAGCTCGCGGATCACGTCGAAGGCGCCCACGTAACTGGCGGGATTTGAGCGCGTGGTGCGGCCGATCGGCGTCTGGTCGACCATGACTACATCGTCGATGAGCTCAGCACCGCGCAGGGATTCAAATTCGCCGGGGGCCTCGCTCGGCCGGCCCTTGTATTTCAGCAGCGCCGGGTACAGCACATCCTCGACGACCGTCGATTTGCCCGAACCCGAGACACCGGTAATGCACGCCAGGCGCTTGAGCGGAATGCGGATGTCGACGCCCTTGAGATTGTGGTGCCGGATGCCGCGAATCTCCAGCCAGCGGTTGGTGACCGCCTCGGCGACGACTTCACCGGGAATATCCGGCAGCACCCGCTTCGGCGCTTCGCTTGAGACCGGCAGCGAACGCCGTCCGCTCAAGTAGTCCGCCGTCAAGGACGCGCGGCTGTGACGCAACTGTTCGGGCGTGCCGTTGAAGACGATCTGGCCGCCGCGCTCGCCGGCGCCCGGGCCCATGTCGATGATGCGATCGGCTTCGAGCATGATCTGCGGATCGTGCTCGACCACCAGCAGCGAATTGCCGGCGTCGCGCAGCCGCTTCATGACGGCGATGACGCGCTGCATGTCGCGCGGATGCAGCCCGATGGAGGGCTCATCCAGGACGAACAGCGTATTCACGAGCGATGTGCCGAGCGCGGTCGTGAGGTTGATGCGCTGGACTTCACCCCCGGACAGCGTTCGCGACTGGCGGTCAAGCGTCAGATAGGCGAGGCCCACGTCCGACAGAAACCCGGTGCGGCTGCGAAGTTCATCGAGCAGCAGGTCGGTTGCCTTGTCGAGCGGTGCCGGCAGTTCCAGCCCACGGAAAAAGGCGAGTACGCGCTCCACCGGCAGCAGCATCAGATCGTGCAGGCATAGCCCCGGCAGGGCATCGAGGGTCTCCTGGCTCCACTTGACGCCCTGGGGTTTGAAGCGCGGCCGGCCCGCGAGCGTCGCTTCCGCGAGGGCATGGGTGCCAACGCGCCAGAGCAGGCCGTAGGTGCGCAGGCGCGCGCCGCCGCAGACATCGCAGGGCGTGTAGGCGCGATAGCGTGACAGCAGCACGCGCACGTGCATCTTGTACGAGCGCGACTCGAGCCATTCGAAATACCGCTTGATGCCGTACCAGTAACCCTTCTCCCAGGGTCCCTCGCCATCGATCACCCAGTGGCGCTCGGCCTGGGTCAGTTCACGCCACGGGCGGTCGAGGTTGATGCCGCGTTTCTTCGCGTGCTTTTCCAGGTCCTCCTGGCATTCCTTGTAGGATTCGGTCTGCCACGGGCGCACTGCCCCTTCGCGCAGCGTCTTGTTCTCATCGGGAATGACCAGCCCATAGTCGATGCCGATGCGCCGACCAAAGCCACGGCAGGTCTCGCAGGCGCCGATGGGCGAGTTGAAGGAAAAGCGGCTCGGCGTGGGCGCGCTGTAGGCGCGATCACAATCCGGACAGTGCAGCCCCGCCGAGTAGCGCCAGACATCAAGACTGCGAGGCGGGTCGGCATCATCCACCACCTGCACCACGACACGCCCCTGGCCGACGCGCAGTGCGGCCTCCAGGGACTCGAGCACCCGTCCGCGTTCGGCACCGCCCAACCGGAAGCGATCCTGGATGACCTGCAGGACTGCCGTCGGCGTGTCATCCGCCGTGCCGGCCTTGCGCTTGGTCTTCTTCGCGGCTTTCTTCTGGCGCTTGACGGGGTCCTTCGCCGGCAGCGGCGCGGCGGCCGGATCGCGTGCCGGTTCAAAGATGCGCGTGTAGCCCTGGCGCGCCAGCAACTCGCGCACCTCGGTCTCGCTGAAGGTGCGCAGCACGGGCACTGGAAAACACAGCAACAGGCGCGGATCTGCCGCCGCGCGGGCGCGCCGCTGCATGTCCTCGAGAATGCTTTCCGCCGAGTCACTGCGCACCGGCTTGCCGCAGCACTCGCAGAACAGCCTGCCGGCACGGGCGAACAGCAGTTTCAGATGATCGTTGAGCTCGGTCATCGTGCCCACGGTGGAGCGCGAAGTGCGGACCGGGTTGGTCTGGTCGATCGCGATGGCCGGCGGGATGCCGCTGATCGAATCCAGCTGTGGCTTGTCCATGCGGTCCAGGAACTGGCGCGCATAGGGAGAGAAGGTCTCCACATAGCGCCGCTGACCTTCCGCGTACAGGGTGTCGAACACGAGGGAGGATTTTCCGGAGCCCGAAACGCCCGTCACCACGACGAGTTCGTTCAGGGGAATGTCCAGATCCAGACCCTTGAGATTGTTCTGCCGCGCCCCGCGGATACGAATGAAGTGCCCCATTCTGACTATATTAATGAAGGCGCGGGGCGCGCGCAGGCCTGCCGTGCATACAGTATGCTGCTCATGATGGTGCTGTATGGGGACGGTCATGATGGCTTTACAGGCCCAGCCTGATGTCCTGGCGTTGATCGGCAATACGCCGTTGGTGGCTACCTCCGGCTTCGACACTGGCCCCTGCCAGCTGTTCCTGAAGCTGGAGAATCAAAATCCCAGCGGCTCGATCAAGGACCGCGTCGGGCTCTACATGATCGAGGCGGCGGAGCGCGACGGGCGGATCAAGCCCGGTGCCATGCTGATCGAGGCCACCGCCGGCAATACCGGGCTGGGGCTTGCGCTGGTTGCGGCCCGCAAGGGCTACCGCCTGCTGCTGGTCATCCCCGACAAGATGAGCCAGGAGAAAATCTTTCATCTCAAGGCCATGGGCGCCGAGGTGGTGATGACCCGCTCGGATGTGGTCAAGGGTCACCCCGACTACTACCAGGACAAGGCGGCGCGGATCGCGCGGGAAACCCCGGGTGCGTTCTACATCAACCAGTTCACCAACCCGGCCAATCCGCAGGCGCATGAGGAGACCACGGCGCCGGAGATCTGGGAACAGATGCAGCATCAAATGGATGCGATTGTCTGTGGCGTGGGCACCGGCGGCACACTGACCGGGATGTCGCGGTTCTTCGCGCGTACGGCGCCCGGGGTAGACATCGTGCTCGCCGACCCGTTGGGCTCCATGCTCGCCGACTACGTTAAAACCGGTGTGGCCCGCTCGGTGCCGCGTTCGTGGCTGGTGGAGGGCATCGGCGAGGATTTCATACCTGAGGTGTGCGATCTGTCCCGCGTGCGCCACGCCTACACCATCCCCGACGCCGAGGCATTCGCGGCCTGCCGGGCACTGCTTCGGCAGGAAGGCATCCTGGCGGGCACCTCCAGCGGCACGCTCCTCGCGGCGGCATTGCGCTACTGCCGTGAACAGACCACACCCAAGCGCGTGGTCAGCCTGGTCTGCGACAGCGGCAACAAGTACCTGTCCAAGGTCTACAACGACTATTGGATGCTCGATCAGGGATTCCTGCAGCGCGAGCGCTTCGGGGATCTGCGCGACCTGATCGCGCGGCGCCATTGGGAGAAGGCGGCAATCACGGTAAACGTCTCGGAAACCGCGCTAGCGGCCTATGGGCGCATGAAGCTGTACGATATGTCGCAGTTACCGGTCATGCACGAGGGGCAGATCGTCGGCATCATCGATGAGGAGGACCTGCTCCTGAAGGTGTTCGAAGATCCGCAGGGCTTCAACCGGCCGGTGACCGACATCATGGAAAGCCACCTGGTGACCGTGGCGCCGGATGCGCCGCTGCGGCAGCTGATCGAGACATTCAAACGCGGCATGGTGGCCATCGTGATGGACAAGGGCGAGTTTCTCGGGCTCATCACCCGCATTGATCTGGTGAACTGGCTGCGACGCCGGAGTAAGTAAGTGAGCAATTCTGACACCGGGCGCAAGCTCGATTTTGGCACCCGCGTCATTCACGGCGGCCAGCGGCCCGATCCGCTGACCGGCGCGGTCATGACGCCCGTGTACCTGACCTCCACGTACGTGCAGGACAGCCCGGGAGTTCACAAGGGGTATGACTACGGGCGCACCCGCAATCCGACCCGCGATGCGCTGCAGGCGGCGCTCGCCAATCTGGAAAACGGCACGGCGGCCTTTGCCTTTGCCTCCGGCATGGCCGCCTCCTCGACCATCGTGGAACTGCTGGACGCCAACTCCCACATCGTCGCCTCGCACGATCTGTACGGCGGCAGCTACCGGCTGTTCGAAAAAATCCGCAAGCGCAGCGCCGGACTTGAAGTGAGCTTCGTGGATCTGACCGACCCGCAGGCCTTGGCCGCGGCGGTTCGGCCGAACACCCGCATGGTGTGGATGGAATCCCCCACCAATCCCATGCTGAACCTGATCGATCTGGCCGCCGTGGCAGAACTCGCGCGCAAGCGCGGCATCCTGAGCGTCTGCGACAACACCTTCGCGACGCCCTATCTGCAGCGGCCGCTGGATCTGGGCGTGGACATCGTGATGCACTCGGCCACCAAGTACCTGAACGGGCATTCGGATGTGCTGGCCGGCGCCGTGATCGTGCGCGATGCGGCGCTCGCCGAGCAGCTGAAGTTCCTGCAGAACGGACTGGGCAGCATGTCCGGTGCATTCGACAGCTTCATGCTCCTGCGCGGCGTCAAGACCCTGGCGGTGCGCATGGAGCGTCATTGCACGAATGCCCAGCGCATCGCCCAGCACCTGGAATCCCACCCGGCGATCAGGTCGGTACGTTATCCGGGGCTTGCCAGCCATCCGCAGCATGAGCTGGCGCGGCGGCAGATGCTGGGCGGTTTCGGCGGCATCATCGCCGTCGAACTCAAGGGTGATCTGGCCACGGCGCGTCGCTTCCTGGAGCGCTGTGAGCTCTTCTCATTGGGCGAGAGTCTCGGTGGCGTCGAAAGCCTCATCGAACATCCCGGCCTCATGACCCACTCGGGACTGCCGGCGCAGATGCGGGCGGACTTGGGCATCAGCGATGGCCTGGTACGCATCTCCGTGGGCATTGAGAGCGCGGGCGACCTGATCGCGGAGCTCGACGCGGCGTTGAAATAGGCCAAAACCGCCCCATACCGCCATTTGGGCAGCGGCGGGGCGCAATGCGTATCATTGGCGCCCGGGCCATTGGCCTACCCCGACCGGAACTCGACCTTTGCAGACCGCACGCGACATCGCCAGCTACCGCCGCCACTGGGCCTCACGATTCGGCACCGCGCCGTTTCTGCCCATGTCCCGTGCAGAGATGGAGCTGCTGGGCTGGGACTCGTGCGACATAATCGTGGTCACGGGGGATGCCTATGTGGATCACCCCAGTTTCGGCATGGCTATCGTCGGGCGCGTGCTCGAGGCACAGGGCTTTCGCGTCGGCATCATTGCGCAGCCGGACTGGCGCAGCGCCGAGGCCTTTGCCGCGCTCGGACGACCCAACCTGTTCTTCGGCGTGACCGCCGGGAACATGGACTCGATGGTGAACCGCTACACCTCCGACCGGCGCGTGCGCAGCGACGACGCCTACACGCCGGGCGGCGTCGGCGGCAAACGCCCTGACCGTTCCGTCATCGTGTATGCGCAGCGGGTGCGCGAAGCATTCAAGGACGTGCCGCTGGTGATTGGCGGCATCGAGGCGTCGTTGCGGCGCATCGCGCATTTTGACTATTGGTCCGAGAAGATCCGGCGTTCGGTGCTGCTGGATGCCAAGGCCGACATGCTGGTGTACGGCAACGGCGAGCGACAGATCTGCGAGATCGCGCATCGCCTCGCCGCTGGCGAGGACATCGGCCAGATCACCGACATCCGCGGCACGGCGTTCACGCGCAAGGCGCTGCCGGAAGGGTGGGTGGAAGTGAATTCGGCGCACCTTGATGCGCCAGGTCCGTTGAACCCGCCGATCGACCCTTACGCGATGGAACCGGTTTCGGCACCGGCTGCGCCTGCGGTACCCGCTGATACCGCAACCGCCGCGAACGCCCCGCGCGAGCAGGTGGTGCGCTTCGTGCGGCGTGTGAAAAGCACGGATCGCGGCAACAGTGTCATCCGTCTGCCATCCTTTGAACAGGTGGTGGATGACCCGGTGCTCTATGCGCACGCCTCGCGCATCCTGCATCTGGAAGCCAATCCCGGCAATGCGCGCGCGCTGGTCCAGCGTCATGGCGATGTCGATGTCTGGCTGAATCCGCCGCCGATTCCGCTCACGACCAAGGAGATGGACTGGGTGTACGAGCGCGAATATCGCCGCCAACCGCACCCTGTGTACGGCAACGCGAACATTCCGGCGTACAAGATGATCCGCTTCTCGATTGCCATCCAGCGCGGCTGTTTCGGCGGGTGCACGTTCTGCTCCATCACCGAGCACGAAGGCCGCATCATCCAGAGTCGTTCCGAAGACTCCATCATCCGCGAGGTCGAAGCGGTGCGCGATACGGTGCCGGGCTTCACGGGTGTGATTTCCGACCTGGGCGGTCCGACCGCGAACATGTACCGGTTGGCGTGCAAGACACGCGAGATTGAAAGCGCCTGTCGACGACCCTCGTGCGTGTTTCCGGGCATCTGTCCGAACCTCAACACCGATCATTCGCCGCTGATCAAGCTCTATCGGCGGGCGCGCGAATTGCCGGGCATCAAGAAGGTGCTGATCGCCTCGGGTGTGCGCTATGACCTGGCGAGCGAATCACCCGAGTATGTGAAGGAGCTGGCGCAACACCACGTCGGGGGCTACCTGAAGATTGCGCCCGAAGCCATCGGTGATGGCCCGCTGTCGAAGATGATGAAGCCGGGAGTCGGCACCTATCACCGGTTCAAGGAGCTGTTCGATCGCTATTCGAAGGAGGCGGGCAAGGAGCAGTACCTGATTCCGTACTTCATCGCCGCGCACCCCGGGACCACGGACACGGACATGCTGGAACTGGCGCTGTGGCTGAAGACCAATGGCTTTCGCGCCGACCAGGTTCAGGCATTCCTGCCGTCGCCCATGGCGACCGCGACCGCCATGTATCACAGCGGCAAAAATCCCCTGCATCGTGTCAGCCATGACAGCGAGGAGGTCGTGATTCCGAAGGGCCTGAAGGTGCGCCGTCTGCACAAGGCCTTCCTGCGCTATCACGACGCCAACAACTGGCCGATGCTGCGCGAGGCACTGCGCCGCATGGGTCGCGCCGATCTGATCGGCAACGGCAAGCAGCAGCTCATCCCGGCATGGCAGCCCGCCAATACCGGCGAGGCCCAGGAGGGCCGGCGAACATCGACCGCGCGTCATGCGACCCGGCCGTTCCGCACCCAACATACCGGTCTGCCGCACACGCCCCGCGTGCGCAGCAAGCCGCCGGGTCGCCCGGGACAATGACGGCCATCGTGACGGAACGCAGCGCCACGCGCGCCTCGCACTGGATCCTTGCGACCGGCGGTGTGTTCATGGCGCTGGCCACGATCTGCGGTGCGCTCGGGGCGCACGCGCTGCCGGGGCGGCTCACACCGGGCGAACTGCAGATCTACGATACGGCGGTGCGGTTCCAGTTTTTCCAGGCCCTGGGACTGCTGGTGTTGGGCACCGTCGCCCGCGGTGGATATTCCTCTGGATTGCACGCGGCGGCGTTGCTGCTGGGCGCCGGTATCGTGACTTTCTGCGGCAGTCTGTACCTGCTGGCGTTCCACATCACCCTGGGCGCACCGCTCGTGGTCGGACTGACGACGCCGCTGGGTGGCATTCTGCTGATCGGTGGCTGGGTGATGTTCGCCATCGCCTCCTGGCGTTCGCGGCGCGCGGTGTGAGGCGTTCGTCCGGACTGCCCATTGAGGCCGTCATTGCGCAACTCCTCGCCGTGCTCGCCACCGCACCCCGCGTCGTGTTGCAGGCGCCGCCCGGCGCAGGCAAGAGCACCGTCGTGCCCCTCGTCCTGCTCGACTGCGATTGGCTTGCCGGTCGCCGCATCATCATGCTCGAGCCGCGGCGACTCGCAGCCCGGGCGGTCGCCGCCCGCATGGCGCGCACGCTCGGCGAGGAGGTGGGCCGCAGGGTCGGGCATCGTATGCGCATGGATACCCGGGTGTCGCGGGACACGCGTATCGAAGTCGTCACCGAGGGCGTGCTCACGCGCATGCTGCAGCAGGACGCGGCGCTGGAGGGGGTCGGCCTCGTCGTATTCGATGAGTTTCACGAGCGCAGTCTGCAGGCTGACCTGGGGCTGGCGCTGGCGCTGGATGCCCAGGCGAATCTGGCGCCGGATCTGAAACTGCTGCTGATGTCGGCGACGCTTGATGCACAGAGCATCGCGGCGAAGCTCGGCGATGCGCCGGTCGTGCAGTCCGCCGGCCGCACCTGGCCGGTGGAAACGCGGTATGCCGCCACGTCCGCGCCGCTGCTGCCCGTGGCGGCGGTGGGCAACGACACGGTGGAAGCGCTCACGACGCGCATCGTGCGCCGGGCACTGGGCGAGGAGCCCGGCGATGTGCTGGTGTTCCTGCCGGGCGCGCGCGAAATCCGCCGCGTGCAGTCGCAGCTTGAAAATGGCGAGCTGCCGCGCGGGACGCGCGTGCTGCCGCTGTACGGGGAGCTGCGACCCGAGGAGCAGGACGCCGCCCTGGCGCCGGCCGCCGCGGGCGCACGCAAAGTGGTGTTGGCGACGAACATCGCCGAGACCAGTCTCACCATCGAAGGCATCCGTATCGTGGTGGATTCGGGCCTGGAACGCCGGGCCGTGTTTGATCCGGTCACGGGCATGGGGCGGCTTGATACCGCCCGCATTTCCCGCGCCTCGGCCGATCAGCGCCAGGGTCGGGCGGGTCGTCTTGAGCCCGGAGTATGTTACCGGGCGTGGAGTGAGGGCGCGCAGCGCTCGCTTGCGGCATTCTCCGCGCCCGAGATCCTGCAAACCGATCTGACTGGTCTCGCGCTGGAACTGGCGGCCTGGGGGACTCTCGATGCGGGGATGTTGACCTGGCTCGATCAGCCTCCCGCGGCCACGCTCGCCAGCGCGCGTGATCTGCTGCGGCGCCTGGACGCGCTGGATAACAACGGCCGCGTGACGGCCCATGGCCGGGAGATGGTGCGACTGCCATTGCATCCGCGCCTCGCGCACATGATGGTGGCGGCGCGCCAGCTGCACTGCGTGCCGCTGGCCGCGGATCTGGCCGCACTGCTGTCCGAGCGTGACCTGCTGCGCGCCGCCGGTGGGGCGGCCGATGCGGACCTGCGCTCGCGGCTGGCACTGCTGCATGGTGAATCCGAACCCGCCGGCGTGGATCGCGGCGCGTTGCAGCGGGCGCGGCGTCTGGCGCGCGATCTGCTGCGGCACTCGCCCGGTGCCGCAACCCCCGATACCCAGCCGGACATGGCCGGCGTGCTGCTGGCCTTCGCCTATCCCGATCGTATCGCTCGCAAGCGTCACGGAGATGACAACCGCTTCATTCTGGCCAACGGCCGTGGCGCCCAGTTCGCCCAGCCGCAGACCCTGTCGCAGCGCGAGTTCATTGTCGCCATCGACGCGGATGACCGGGATCGCGATGCGCGCATCACACTCGCGGCGCCGCTGTCACGGGAGGATCTGGAAGAATATTTTTCATCTCACCTGCGAATCACGGACGAAGTGCGATGGGATGATCGGGAGCAGGGGGTGATCGCGCGCCGCGTCACGCGGCTGTTTGAGCTCGAGATTGCCGAGCGCCCGCTGCGTGACGTGCCACCCGAGACGGCCGCCGCCGCCATGCTCGAAGGCATCGCGAAACTCGGGCTCGCGGCCCTGCCCTGGACCGAGGACAGCCGCGATCTGCAGGCGCGCATGGAATTCGTGCGAGCCCACGCGCCGGCCGCGCTGATCGCGGATTGGCCCGCGGTCGATGACATGAGCTTGAGGGCCGCTTTGGAGGTCTGGCTCATGCCCTGGCTCGGCGGCGTCACGCGTGCCGCGCACCTGTCGCGGCTCTCCATGTCCCAGATTCTCATGGGCCTGCTGTCGCGCGTGCAGCAGTCGCGACTTGCGGAACTCGCGCCCACGCATTTCGATGCGCCCACCGGTTCGCGCATCCGCATTGACTACCGCGATGAGCTCGCGCCGGTCGTGGCGGTGAGGTTGCAGGAGGTGTTCGGCGTGCTGGCATCTCCCCGGCTCGCCGCCGGTCGGGTGCCGGTGACCTTCAAGCTGCTGTCTCCGGCGCAGCGGCCGGTGCAGATCACGCGCGATCTTGCGACCTTCTGGCAGGGATCCTATGCCGATGTCCGCAAGGATATGCGCGGCCGTTACCCCCGCCACTACTGGCCGGAGGACCCTGCAATCGCTGAACCCACCCGTCGGGTCAAGCCCCCGGGGGGTGGAAAATCCAAGCCCTGACAGCTCCCGCATTGCATCGCGGCATGCGATTATAAGGCATGAATTTGCGAGATGCGGAGGTGCAGCTGTGTGCGCAGCGGCTGCAGGAACTGATGCTTTGGCACGGCAAGGACGAAGGCAACCTGCCCCCGGCAGCAACCCTCGTCAATCTGTCGCGCGATACCATCGCGGCGCTGTCGCAGCTGCAGCAGTCGCGCACGCAGCTGGCTGAACTGCGCGCGACGCTGACGCAGATATTCTGGACCTGCAACTCCAGCCCGATCCGCTCGGCGCTGCTTGCCGCGCTCGGACCACCGCCGCAGAGCAGCTCAACGCCTGAGGAGTTGCCGGCGATGAGCTGGCAGGCCTCACCCAACGGTCTGCCGCCACCGGACGCACCCGATGCGCGCGGCGCCGCCCCGGTACGGCAACGCGCGACGGGTTGAATCAGGCCATTCGCGCCCACTTGATCAGCGTTCCCAGGCTCGGTGGCTTGCCGTGCATGAGCAGCGCGATCTTGAACACCTTGGCCGCGAACCACACCACGATTGCCGCGGTGGCGCAGCCGATCAGCAGCGTCAGCCAGATCTGCCATGCGGGGGGCGGCGAATTCGACGCAATGCGTCCGAGCATGGCGAACGTATTCACGAACGGCGTGAAACTCATTGCAACGCTGAACGTGGAATTTGGCGCCTGGCCGACGATCGGCGTCATCACGTACGAGCCCACCAGCAGGATCATGACCGGCCCCATCAGCGACTGGGCGTCGGCCATCTGATTGACGGCTGAACCGATGATCATCATCAGTGAGCCGAACACCAGGAACGTGACCATATAGAACGCCAGCAGATACACGATCAGCATGGGATCGAGCAATCCTGCCATCGAGAACTGCGCCAGGCCGTACAGCGCGGCCAGGATGTACACAGCCGTCATCGTCAGACCCAGGCCGAGCTGGCCGAGGAGCTTGCCGAACATCAGTTCCAGGGGTGACACCGCCGCGAGCAGCACTTCAATGACACGGCTGGATTTCTCCTCCACGGTCGAGGTCATCAGAACCTGGCCGCCCATGATGACACCGATGAAGACCAGGATGCCGCAGGCAAAAGGCAGAAAGCGCGCAATGCCACGTGAACCGGAGTGATCGCCTTCGGCCGCGACGACGACCGAATCGGGTTGAGCCACCTGTTCGATTTTTGCAATGGTGGTCGGGTCCAGGCCGCTGCCATGCAGTCGTGCCGCGACCAGCGCCGCCCGCACGCTGGTGCGCAAGGTGCTCTCCGTTGCATCGTCGATGCGTGTGGAGGTGTACAGATCGAAGCTGCCGAGCGTGCCCGAATCGGCATGCGGGATCACGGCATCGGGCCGCACCACCACGATGGCCAGGTGCCGCGGTATGGCATCACGAGATTGGATGAGCCATGACTTCTTCTCCTGTACATCGGTATCGACGGGCAGGGAGACCAGACTGAATTGTGGAATGGGCGGACCCTGTGATGCGCCCGCCCGGGCGGCCGCACCTGGCGCGGGCGACGGCGTGGCCTCGAGGCTTCTGCGCAGGGCGATGTCCGCCGGCGTCAAGGTGCGCTCAAGTTCGTTCGTCACTTTCAGGGTCGGATCGATCACGGCGACTTCACCCGTGACCTGCGGGGAGCGCGAGTTCATGACCCGCGGAATGAGCAGGAAGACCAGCAACATCATGGCCGGCATGAACAGCAGACCAATCAGAAAGCCCCTGGAGGTGATGGCGGCCCGGTAGTCACGGGCGGCGACCAGGCCGACGCGACGCACATTCAGACTCATGGAATTGCTCCGGTTTGCGACAGACCCTGCAGGTGGGTGCGCAGCGCATCCTGGGACTCGGTTGCATCGGCCTCACCGACCAGGCGGATGAACACATCTTCGAGCCGAATGCGGGCGAGCTCAATGCGCGCGGGTGCCACCTGTGCGGTGAGGGCGCGGATGGCACTGGCCGGATCGGTACCCTGATGCAGACGGATTTCGCAGCCGTGATCGTTCAGCGTGACGTGTTCGACACCTGCTACCGCCTGCAGCGCCAACAGATTGGCGCCCGGATCGAGCGGTTCCAGGAAGATGCGCCGCGTGTCGTACTGCCGGCGCAGACCGGATATCGGCTCATCCAGCACTTTTCGCCCCTGGTGAATCATGACGATCTGCTGGCACAGCTCCTCGGCGTGCGCCATCACATGCGTGGAGAAGATGATGGTGGCGCCGCGCTCATGCTCTTCGGCAATGACTTCCTTCAGCAGTCGCACACTCAAGGGATCCAGGCCGCTGAAGGGTTCATCCAGAATCAGGAGGTCCGGCTCATTGACGATGGCCGCGACAAACTGCACCCGCTGCAGCATGCCCTTGGAGAGATCCTCGCATTTCTTGGCGGTGACGTCGGTTAAGCCCAGGCGCCCGAGCAGCCGGTCGGCCCGACCGAGGGCCTGGGCGCGGGTGCGCCCCTTCAGGCATCCGATATAAGTCAGAAACGCACCGACCGTCATTTTCCGGTACGAGCCGCGCTCCTCAGGCAGGTAACCGATGCGGTCCTTGGCATCCAGCGCGGATCCCTGGCCCAGCACGCTGATGCGGCCCTGGTCTGGAAACAGGATCGACATGACCATGCGGATGGCGGTCGTCTTGCCGGCCCCTGAGGGGCCGATGAGGCCGTAGGTCGCGCCCTGGGGAATGGACAGGTCCAGGGATTCGATGGCGACTTTGTTGCCAAAGGATTTGCGGATGCCTTGAATTTCGAGCGCGGCTGTCATGAGTGCCTCTTGGCTGGGCGACGCGTCCATAATAGGCGCGTGGACAGGATACTCGAACCGGAAATCATGGATGGGGAGGCGGAGGCCGCGGCCTATGCACGCGCCGATTTCTCCGACTCGAACCAGGCGTATGTGGCCGATGTCGTGGCCAGCTTTCCCGACCGGCTCGCGACGGTGGTGGATCTGGGCTGCGGGCCCGGCGACATCGCGATTCGGCTGAGCCGGGCCGTTGCGACAACCCGGATCACGGGCGTCGATGGCAGTGCCGCGATGCTCACGATCGCGCGCGCTGCGTTGCGATCGGCCGGCCTTGAAAGTCGGGTGAATTTCCTGGAAGCGCGCCTGCCCGGTGTGGCGTTGGCGGACCACAGCTTCGATCTGGTGTTATCCAAGGACATGCTGCACCACCTGCCGGATCCGCAGGTGCTGTGGCGCGAGATCCTGCGGCTCGGTCGGCCGGGAGCCGCCGTGTGCGTCATGGATCTGAGCCGCCCCGCGACGCCGACCGCGGCACACGACATTGTCGAGCGGGTGTCGGGCAGCGAGCATCCGCTGCTGAAGACCGACTTCTATAATTCCCTCTGCGCCGCATTCACGGCAGAGGAGCTGCGCAAGCAGCTGTCAGCTGCCGGACTGTCGCTGACCGTCAGCCAGCTGACTGAGCGTCACCTGTGTGTCAAGGGCCGGTTACCCTGATAACGGACTTGCCGAAGGACTCGCCCTTGTCGACGGCATCAAGTGCCGCCGCCGCGTCCTGGAATTCATAGACCTTGTCGATGACCGGCTTGACGTGGTGGGCATCGATGAAGGCGTTCAGTGCCTCGAAATCCGCGCGCGAGCCCACATAGATTCCTGAGGCTGTGACGTTGGCATTCATGAGCGTCATGACCGGCACATTGCCGCCGAATCCGCCGAGGCCACCGATCAGCGCAACGTGACCCCCTGGACCCAATGTCTCAAGGGCGTGACCGACGGTATCCTTGCCGCCCACTTCCAGAATTTCCTGCACGCCCCTGCCGCCGGTCAGCGCCAGCACCGGCTTCTCCCAGTCCGTGGTGGTGCGATAGTTGACGCCGCCGATGGCCCCCAAGGACTTGGCGCGCGCGAGCTTCTCATCGTGCGAGCTGGTGATGATGGGTTTGGCGCCATCGGCCACCGCCAGTGACAGCCCCAGCAGTGACACACCGCCGGTGCCTTCGAGCAGCACGTAGTCACCGGGCTGCATCCGGCCGCGGGTGAACAGACCATTCCAGGCGGTGACGCCCGCGCACGGCAGGGTGGCGGCCTCTTCATAGCTGAGAGTTGCCGGGATCTTCACTACACCTGACTCATCGAGCGCCACGTACTGCGACAACATGCCGTCGATAAAGCCGCCCAGCGCAGTCTGCTGGACGTTCGCCGGCGGACGGCCGCCGAGCCAACCCTGGAAGAAGATGCCCGCGACGCGATCGCCAGTGTGAAAGCGCGTGACAGCGGCTCCCGTCGCCACCACTTCACCGGCCCCATCCGACAGGGGCACGAGGCTTTGGCGCGTACCCACCGGGTACTGCCCATGCAGCACGAAAATGTCGCGTCGGTTGATGGATGTCGCATGAACACGGATCAGTACCTGGTGCGCGCCGGGCTGCGGCACGGGCACCGACACCAGTTTCATCGTGAACGGTCCCTGCGCTCCCGAGCGGACGAACTGGTACTGCTGCTGGGTCGCCGGAAGCTGCGCGGCGGACGGGGTTGCACAGCCGGCCTGCAGCAGACACGCCGCTGTGGCCAGTAGCGTCGCGGCCCGAATCGTCGCGAATCGGTTCACGGCGTAGAATAGGGTCATAGAGAACTTCCAAAGCAATTGAGACCATGTTCCCGCGCTACATCCTTGTGACGATGCTCTGTTTGTATGCGGCAGGATGCGCAGAGCATACCGCGCCGCCGCCGGCAGCGACAGGCACTGTGTCCGCTGCGAGTTCAACTGCGTCCACGAGCGCAACAGCGTCCAAGAGCGCAAACAATGTTGCGCAGCCTGCGATCGCCTGGTACGTCGGTAGTGTCGAGTCGGCATTCGCGGCGGCACGCGCGCAACGCAAACCGGTGTTCCTGTACTGGGGTGCCCAATGGTGTCCACCCTGTCATGAGTTGAAGGCCACCGTCTTCTCACGTCCGGACTTCATTGAGAAGCTGAAGCTGTTTATTCCCGTGCATCTGGATGGCGATGATCCCGGCGCGCAAAAATGGGCCGACAAGTTCGGCGTCAGCGGCTACCCCACCGTCCTGGTTCTGCGTGCCGATCAAAGTGAGCTGGCACGCCTCTCCGGTGGCATGGACCTGTCGCAATACGCGCAAATCCTGGATACGGTGCTCGGCGATGTGCGGCCGGTCAGCAGCATTCTCGTGGCACTCAAGTCCGGAGGTGCCGCCCCGCTGTCGCACGATGACTGCCGCCGCCTGGCGTACTACGGCTGGGACGACGAGGTCGACACCCGCTCTGCGGCACTGGCACAGACACTGTCGCAGGCGGCTGCCAGGTGTGCGGGTAGTGGATCCGACGCGGCGCGGCTGATTCTCGCGGCTGCGAGCGTGGCGGCGGACGGGCAGGCTGGCGCACTGGCTGCCGGCAAGGCACCGGACCGCAGACTGGATCGACTGATTCATCAGGTGGACGGCATACTAAGGAATGGCGCATCGGCCGACGATCTTGCCGATGCCATCGGAGGTCTGGACGAATCGTTTTTCCGGGCCGTCGCAAAGGTTGCGCCTAATGATGCAGCGGGTTGGTGCGAGCGCTTTACGGCCGTGATGGACCAGGCTGCTACGGATGCGCGCTTCTCGGCGGCAGATCATCTGTACTTCTTGTATGCAAAGCTGGTGGCCACGAAGACGCTGAGTCCGCAACACAAGATCCCGGCGGACCTGGAGACTCAGGCGCATCGACAGATCGATGCCGCACTGGCGGGCAAGCTGGACGAGCATGCTCGCGCGAGCGTCGTGAATGCCGCGCTCAATATCCTCGATGAGGTCGGCGACGATGATCGCGCCTACGCCATCACGCGCGAGCAGCTCGCGCAGTCAAAGTCCCCGTACTACTACATGCTCGATCTGGCATCGCTCGATGAAAAGCACGGACACATAGATTCGGCGGTGGATTGGCTCGCGAAGGCCTACGCCCAGTCGCAAGGCGCGGCCACCCGCTTCCAGTGGGGCACGGATTATCTGATGGGCCTGATCCGCATGAAGCCCGCCGATGATGCTGCCATACGTGCCGTCGGGCTTTCCGTGCTCGGTGAGCTGGATGGGCCTGATCGAATTTATCGCCGCACCCGCGAGCGCCTGGAGGGGCTTGATCGGGCATTGTCAAAGTGGAATGCCAAGGGCGCCCACCGCGCGACCATCGCCGCCCTGCGCCAGCGCATGAATGCCATCTGTGGTCAGATTCCCAGCGCCGACCCCGCCCAGGCGACCTGCCGGGAGTTCCTGAATAGACCTGGATCTACCAGGACCTGACATTGCAGCGCGCCTCTTGGGGCTGCCTCACGGGGATGGTATTGTCTGCCCCCCATCTCCGGGCGGGCCTGTAGCACAGCGGTCAGTGCAGGGGACTCATAATCCCTTGGTCCTTGGTTCGAATCCAAGCAGGCCCAATTCCATCAGTATTGTTTATACCGGTTACTTAGGTAACGGTTTATACCGGAGACATGGGTGAGAGTTTCGCGGCGAAGGGGTTCGTCGCACTCTCGATTCGGCATGTCTCATCGTCAAAGTAACCCAAATCGTACTGCATAAAGCTGACCAACCATACTCGGTCGGCGACCTGCTTGACTCCGACCTTTTGCCCTGCGAAGGCCTGGGAGAGGTTGATCTTAAGCGACCCGGTGCAGATGCGTCGGGGGCAATCGCCAAGTACACTGAGGCAAACCGACTGGGCCCGCACTGGGCCGATCCTCTCAAAGGCTGGGGTGATGTCCTGGCCCGCCAGGGTGAAGCGCGAGCGGCGCTCGGAAAGTACCGGCAGGCGCTCGAGCGCGCGCCGCACTGGGCGGCTGTGAAAGCCCTCATCGCCAAAAACGATCGGACGTGAGCGTTCGCGGGACTCGCAAACAGCCGCAGTTACGTCCTCCGCACCTGGGAAAGAAGCTCACGCTCGAGCAGGCCGACATCAACGAACAAATGCCTCAGACAATCCTAAGCAAGTAATGTTCGGGGAGCTCGGCTTGCTACTGCTCGTTCGGCTTCCGCTTGAAAGTCGTCAAGTACATTACGCGGTTACCGTACTTTGAACCGAAATTGGCGTCCATTTCGAGGGCCGCGCCCAGTTCGGACTTTCTCAAATGCTCCTCAATCTGTATCCATGCCGGCAGGTTGGTTTGTTCAAAGGACGGGCTGTCATCGAAGAATTGCAATTCGCATCCCGTCTTGCGGCACGAGACAGAACTAACCTCCAGGCTTTCGCCCGCTGGATCGGCAGCAATCGCTTCGCGCAAGCGCCGCTCCATTGGGCGCGCCCATTCGGGATCGTCCTCTGCACGGGCAACCTTTTCATGCGCATGCACAAAAGAGGCGAGCCAGCGCGAGTAGCCGGGATATGCCTTGTGCTGGTCGAGTATCAATTGATATATGTCCCTGCGATCGGACACAACCTCAGAACCAGCGCGTGCGATAGCGAGCCCGTGACTTTCGGAGTACGCGAACGGATTCGATTTTCGATCGAAATACTGAAGACCGAATTCCCTGCCATTGTTGCCGCCATATGTGCCCACTGTCACGACCAACTCCGCCGGGAACCATGGCTGGCGGCGCAAATCATCAATGATCATTTGCGCGTGCACTTCGCCTGAGCCTTGAGGCTGCGGCGGAGCGCTTACCTGGATCTGGCACTGAGTTTCGTGGCAGGCAACTGTTATCTTCGACCCAACTGCCTCAGGCGCATCGGTGAAGGATGGCTCTGCGAAGAACTGCGCAATCCGGGCCTCAATGTCCGCGCCCCACTTATCCGCACCGCCGACTCCGGAAAGCTGCGCGTTCCTCCGAAACATTTCCTGATTCGCAGGATCGTCCGAATCCCTCAGACGCTCCCATACCTGCCTCGGAAGGCGTACGGCGGCCTGCCACTGTGGATCCACGGCGGCGGCCTCCACATTATCGGGCGTTTCAAGATGGCCGCTCACGATTGGTCCAGCTACGGCAGCACTTGCCATACCGCTGAGCAGAATTACCTGCAGCGCACTCAGCCGCACTTGTCCGGGCGGACTCAATATGAAATCAATTCTCTTTGCGAGATTGCCGCCACCGACCCCTGCCGCGCATCGCAGCGGCGAGTCCAGATAATACTGGCAGATACGCACTATTCCTTCGGCGTAGACATGCGCGTCGTTTCCATCGGCAAGGACCTGCTCGTCGCAGGCGCGCTCCCTTTCGGCCACAAGCCTGGTTTCCAGCCACCAGACCAACGGATGGAACCAAAACAATGCTTCCACCACCATATGCAATGCGGCCTTCAGATTGTCGCGCCTTCTGATGTGGCAGCGTTCGTGCGCCAGAATGGCCCGCAACTGCTCCGTGGACAACCAGTCCTCGATGCCCTCGGGGAGCAGCAGCACGGGACGCACAATGCCCGCGATGGCCGGCTCCTGCATTGCACGGGAGGTTCTGACGGGAATCGGAAAATCCATGGAGATTGGCGTCGAGGCAAGGCGTAGGCGCCGGATTCGGCTCCAGCAGGTGAGCCAATGGCAGGCGATCCCAAGCGCTCCACACGCCCACACTATTGCGATGAGTCCCAACCAAACGTGCATGGACCCTGCGCCGGAATGAGCAGCGTCAATCACTTGGCCTGACGACGGTATGGGCGCAACGATGCGGTCAATCGCCATGCCGATCACCCGCGCGCTGCCGGTGTTTGTGACGGGATTCAGCTGCTGGTGCGGAATGCGAGAACCGAGTGCCGACAACAAAGTGAACGGCAACAGAAATTTCACGGAGGCGGAGAACCACAGACCGAAGCGAATACCTGCGCTGTTGTGGCGCAGCAGCAGGGTCAGAACGCCGGCACCGACTGCGAAAAGTGTCGATTGCCAAAGGTGATTGATGATGGCCGAGAGCACGGCTCATTCCTTGCGCTGATGCTTCTTTATCGCGGTTCGGGCTTCTTCAACATCCTGCAGTGTGAGTCGGCCCGTATCAATGAGATGTGACATCAATGGCGCCATCCGTCCGCCAAACAGACGCAACACATCGTCCACAAGACGGCCTTGCACCATCGACTGCGTCAATGTCGCTTCGAAAATGTGGGCGTTGCCGATTTTCTTTACTTTGCGCAGGGCCTGTTTCGCCTCCAGTCGCGCAACCATGGTTTGCACTGTTGTATAAGCGACCCGTTCCTTTTCCGGGAAGGTCTCCTGGATTTCCCTGACGGAACAGGCGCCGTGCTTCCACAACGCCTCCATGATTCGCAGTTCTCTTTTGCTTAGACGTGGCGGCTGCATGGGCTGTACTCCGACAGATGTAGTAGTAAATACCACACTCTGTGGAGACGGGCAACGTTTGCGTCGAGGAGCGACGCAGCCGCTTAATCGCCTGCTTTATCGGCCTGTGCCTTGCGGATGCGCTCGCGCCATTGACGCGTATCGTGCAGCGCCGCAATCACCGGCATCAGGTGATCCATGTGCTGTGCCGCCTCGCGCAGCAGTGCCGCGCGGTGCGGCTCGTCGCTGAGCGACTGCGCGTACAGGGCGCTGGCCAGTTCCAACGGCAGCCACTGATCGCCATGATTTTTGGCAATGAGCTTGCGGTACATCACAACGACCGGGCCGATCGTCTGGGCCGACTCCTGTCGCTTGCCGTCCGCGGCCAGTGCCATCGAAAGGAAGATGGCAATTTGGGCCACAGAGCGCTGGTCGCCGACATTGTTGCCGGTTACGGCTTTTGCCGCCTGCAACGCCGCACGATCCGCGCGTTCAGCGGAGGCGAAGTCACCGAGCGCGTATGCGGCTTGCCCGTCATAATAGAAAAGGGGCGCTTGCGCGTAATTCAGCATCAGGCTCTGCACCCCGCCAGCCGGGTGCACCTGCTGAAATTGCGCCTGCGCAGCGCGCACGATGCGCCGCACAGTAGCCAAGTCATCCTGCTCATAGGCCGCCCCCGCTGCGGTACCGGCACGTCCGGCCTCGAAAAAAGCCTGCGTGACAGCATCGATCTTGCCGAGCCCCAGCAGCTTGCTCGTGAGGCTCTCCCCGGCAACCAGGGTGGCGGCGGCGCTGGCAAAGTTACCCAGCTGCGCCTGCTTGGATGCCGTGTCCGACATCATATTGCCCATCACCGCAACGTACGCGCCGCCGACGCCGACCTGAGGACCGATTTCGTCCAGTGCCTTTTGAGAATACTCGATCGCTTCGCGCAATCTCCCCAGCGCCCACAGGTCCGCATCGATAGCGCCATAGCTAGCGCTGAGCCCATACGTATACAGCGAGTTTTTAGGCTCCAGATCGAGCAACGCCCGGGCGTCCCGCATCGACAGCTGATCGAACTGCAGGGCGGTGGCGGGGTCATTCTCATTGGCGGCTAATTTGGCAAGCAATGCCTCGACGCTCTGCTTGTCACCCAGCACCACCCCAAACTGCGGTCGCTGCATCAGGACCTGATCGGCCACTGTGAGAGTCGCATCACCCACGCTGCGCGCTTCCTCGTTATGGCCACCGTCAACCAGGGCATTGAGGAGCCAGTTTCCCGCCGAAGCGTAATCAGCGTCCAACGTCACATCGCCCTGGCGGCGGGCGCCGAGTTCAACGGCCAGACGCTGTGCCTCGCGCCCCGCCCGCGCCGCGGCCTCGTAATGGTTGGTTGTAAAGCCCTCCGAAAATGTGACGCCAATGAGCGCTGTCACGTAGGCGCGGCGCGCCTGGACCGATGCGTCGGCGCGCTCGACAAGCGGGCGCAGCAGCTCCACCGGCTGCGAGAAATCGGTAACGTATTCGCCGCCCAGCCGTCCGGTGCCCACCCAGCCTCTTTCAGTCAGAGCGAGCGCCAGGGCAATGGTGGTCGGCTCGGAGATATCGCCGTCCTTGCGCAGCTGCTTGAGCGAGGCGACCGCGTCGTCCGCGCTCTTGTAGGCAGCCGCGAGCTCTCCCAGGCGCAAGAGCGCATCAGCTTGATTCACCAGCGCGAGGGCGCCGCTGCGAACAGTTTGCGAGTCCTTGAGCGAGGCGGGCAGGGCGTTGAAGTAATTTATCTCGCGCTGCGACAGCTCCGTGATGACCTGATACCGGCCGAAGCTGCCGAGTTCGCGCACGAAGTCATCGGTCAGGAAGCCGAGCAGGCCCTCAGCCTGTCCGCGCGCCTGTTCGGAGACGAGCCGGGTCTGCTGCGCGTCGGCCTCGGCGCGGCGGGCGCGTTGCACATTCACGATTGCCAGCGCAGCGGCGGTCAGGGCTACAGCGGCAAGTGCGATGCAGCCGGCGGCAATGCCGCGGGCCCGTCGCAGCGCGTTGCGCGTTGCCAGCTCCCGTTCGCGCTGCTCGGCGAGGGTGCGCTGCGTGGCTTCGCGCGCCTCGCGCTCATGGCGCTGGTCGCGGCTCGCTTTCACGACCGCCGTCAGTACGTCGTGGGTCAGTTCCACACGGCGCATGTCGAGGCGCTCCTCGATGCGCAGGAGCCGGCGGTTCACCAGCTTGGTGAGCGCATCGGGGGCCGCGCCGGCCGCCTGGAACCGGTGCAGCAGCGTCTCCTCCGCCAGGTTCTCGCGATATCCGGACTCCGTCAGCAGCTCATCCTCGATGATCCGCCGCACCGAGGCAGGCTGGTCGGACAGTGAGCGCTCGTAGAAGCTGCTGAGAATGCTCTCATGCGAACCGGCCAGCAGATCGAGCGAAATCTCCGCGCGGCCCTGGGCGACACGCTGTTCATTGAGCTCGCGGCAGATCAGGCTCAACAGCGAGGGCTCGACTTCGGCGTTCGCCAGCTCCGCATCTCCGGCTACGAAGCGCACGATGGCCTCGGCTACCTCCTCCGACACCAGCTGTTTGCCGGGACGCAGTACCGCTTGCAGCGCCTGGCTTCCTGTCATTGGGGCCAGTCGCAGCCGGTTCTGCGATAGGCTCGGCATCACCTTCTTCAGGCTCTCGAGCGGGGCCAGGTAGTCTTCCCGCAGCGCAATCACCACGCGGTAGTCGCTGCGCGAAAAATCAAAGCGCTCGACTGCCTGCTCATCGGCCTCCAGCTTCTCCTCCAGGACCTGCGGCGGCCGGTTTTCCACCAGATCCGCCAGCTCCTCGACAAAGCGTGCCGCCCGCGTGCGGCCGAACTCATCACTTTGCGCGAGCGTGAACAGCTCCTCGAACTGATCGAAGATCAGCAGCGGAATCAGCGTGCTGCCGGCCGCATCCTTCAGCACGGCATCGCGGTGGTGCAGGAACTCCCAGATCGACTCCCCCGCGGCGACCCCGCCCGTCTGCGTCCACTCCCCGGTGGCTGCCGCATGACCGATCGCCTGCTTGATCTGCTCCGCGGCTTCGGGACTGTCGCGCCCATAGTCGATGCGCAGGTAGACGGGGAAGTAGCCTCGCGCCCGCAGCCGGGGCACCAGCCCCGCTCTCAATATCGACGTCTTGCCCAGGCCCGATTTGCCGAACAGCACGGTGAGGAGCTTGCGCTTCACGCGCCGCTCCAGCTCCGCGACTTCCTCCTCGCGCCCGAAAAAGAATGCCTGGGTCTCTTCCGTGAAGGAGGCGAGGCCCAACCACGGGTTGTGCTCATCGATGCTCAGCGAGGCATCCATGGCGCTCATGCGGATCTGATGCGCATCAGCTCGACCAGTCGCTGGGCGAACTCAGGGGTGACGCGCCCCGCGGGCAGCTGTGTGACATGCAGTGCCTTGAACTTCTCCGGCACTCGCGCCTCAGCCGCGTTCGTTTCATCGAGGCTCACGGGCAGGATGAACAGTGCCCCCTCGGCCATGTTGCGGGCGCGATCCAGCGCATAGCTCCACTCCCGCCGGAAGTACCCTTCAAGCCGCCGCTGCGTCGTGGCCGAGATCACGGGGACGAAGTAGGAGCAACGGCTGATGTTGCGCTGGATCTTGCGGTCGTAGTCATCGCCAACCTCCAGCCGATCCATATCGAACCAGGTGACGATTCCCGCCGCCTCCAACCCCGCCTTGATCTGCTGTACCGCGGGCAGATCCTCGCGGGCGTAGCTGACGAACACCGCCCCCTCCGGCATCTCCCGCGCCGGCGGCAGGAAGCGCATGGGGGAAAGTCCGGCCGTGGTCGCGGCGCCCTCGCGTCGCTTCTGCCAGCGACCGTACAACTCCTCCACGAACCGTTCCGCTCCGGCGTAGACGCGGGTGCGCACGCTCACCTGCTGCAGGAAAGCCACGAGTCTGTCGTCCTGGGCGGTGTGATCGTCGGCGAGAATCTCACCCACCTCGCGCGGATCGGAGAGTCGATGGCGCTTGGCCATGCGCAGGAACAGCCGCGCCAGCCAGTTGGTGAAGTGACTGCCGATGAACAGCAGATGATTGTGCTCAAGTTCGTTGAACAGCCGCTCGGGCACCAGACTCTCGTTTTGCAGCGCGCAGATGAACTCCAGCAGATCCTCGTCCGAAATCACATACGTAGGGGAGGCCGAGAGCCGGCCGAACAGGTGATAGACCACCGGACGCGATAGATGATCACGTTCCGATGGCAGATCCGTCACGCGGTTGGGCGCATAGGAGAGAACCTCGGTCGAGGGTGAGCCGCCGAAGCGCTCGAGATTGATCGCCCGCTCCAGCAGCGAATCGAACGTCGTGGTCACGAACAGATCGAAGTCGGTAATCGCCGCGAGGTGCCGTAACACCGCAGGGGGTTCAAACGGCGCATCCCTCAGCAGGCTGCGCAGCCGCACGTACGCTTCTTCCCGCCTGCCATGGGCAGCGAGAAACCAGCACACGACGTCATTGAGCGTGAAGCGCTCCGGCAGCTCGGAGGTGGGTACGTTCAATCGTACGGCAAGCTTCTCCGCCACCCAGTCGAGCAGCAGGCGTGGTCCGCGGTCCGTAACCACCTGCAGCAGCTCCGGACCCACGATCGGAATCACCCGCCGCTCCTCGATGAAGCTCAGCAGGTCCTCCCACGCATCCTCATCCAGCGTGGTAGTCGGCAGTACCGCAAATGAACCGGTTCTGATGATGTGTACCAGGCCGCGCAAGCGGCGGCGACCGGGCACATATTATCCTTGAAGCGGCGGCTCATGCGTGACAGATGGTCGCGCGCAAAAGTGCCGCAATGCACAAGATCCCTGGATATCCTGACTCGATCAGGTACGGCTCTGCCAGGGCAGATGCGGTTACTCGTACGCCAGGTGGTTCTCGACCTTCGTCACTCCCTGGACACTGCCGGCATCGCGCAGAACGTCCAGAATGTACTGCGGTGTGAACGCCACGCCCTTGAGACTCACCACGCCATCGTGTGTGGTCACTTCAATGCGCGGCGCGACCTGCGGATCCTTGGCGAACAGCTTTTGTTTCACCTGCTGTGTGATCTGCTGATCGCTGGCCTCATCTGCCTGCACCACAACCGTCGTGGTTAGCAGAAATGCGGCGACAACACCACTCAGTAGTTGATTGCGAGTCATGGTCTAGCTCCTCAGTCATTTCAGATGCGCGAGCATTGCCGATATGGCGGGTGCCTCGCAAGACATGAGTCTTGATTAGCTCGCAGAGTGTGATGAGTAGCAATTCCACAGCACGTACATTTCGTAATAACAACGCGTAATGACGTCATGCCCAAAGGAGTTGGTGGCATGCAGAAGACCTTGCCGCAGCTTCAATGATCGCCGTGCGGCGTCGGCTCGGGAAAGGCCAAAACTTCCGCGGTGTAGGTTTCAGTCAGCGCGCTGATCGGCGTCCCGTTGGGCAGGCTGAGTACCGCCGTGTGCCGCAATACATAGGGTGGAATGACCAGCCTGCCCGAATGTCTGGCGGGTTGGGGCATTGACATCTCCCATCCTTCCGGCAGCGGTGTCCACAGCAGGTTGGCCGAGAGCGTATGACGTTGGAACTGCAGCGCCTGAATGGCACGGCCGAAGGCGATGTCACTGTGTTCCAAGGCCTGGTTCATGTCCTGCGTCAGTCGCGAGGGCACGTACCAGTTGTCAGCTTCCGACAGGATGTGAGTACCACAATGCAACCGCACTCGTCGATACCCCAGTGGCTCGGTTGGGCTCACCTGCAGAAGTTCGCGCTGTGCATCCGTCGCGGGCTTCTGGACGTTATGAACGCGTTCGGCCGTAATCGTCGCTGGGTTCGCCAGGTGATGCGACGCGCACCAGCGATCGAGCGTGAGAGTCGCGCTGTCATGTGATAGCAGCTCAGCGTTCAGGGATTGCAGCAGTGCCAACGCCTCAAGTCGCGTCGTATAGGAGTCATGCCACGCGACCGTTGTTGCAGCAGGTGGCGCAGCTACCGCCTGTAAGGAACAAGCGAGTGTAATCAGAACCAGAATACGGCGATGCGAATACGCGGGCATGAAACGCTACCTCTGGGATCCGGAAGTGCTTCGGTCCAGCCGCCAGTCTAAAGCACCTACGCCGGGCGCAGCGCAGCGGCTGCGCGGCATCAGTGGAGTCCGACGCCACGCTGCGCGTTTGCCCTCTTAGTGCGGGCGGTGTCTGCGCGGACACTGGGTTACTTATCCACTGGACCCCGGGGAATATATGGCGACGAAGCGAAAGACTGCTCCCAGCAAAGTGAAGCGGGCCATGCACGAGCTGAAGGCCGGTACGTTGCGCAGCGGTCGATCAGGCAAGAAGGTCACGAGTCGCAAGCAGGCGATCGCGATCGGCCTATCGGAAGCCCGGCAGGCCGGCGCGCATATTCCAAAAAAGAAAGCCTCGAAGAAGAAATAGACGGACGCCGTAGTCGCCTGATAACGCAGTGCAGCAGGCGCTCGCCGCCAGGATGCGGAACCTGGGCCAGGTGGTGTAGTCGAAGTGTCTGATGCTATGGTCGACACCGAGGACTCCATGAAGCACTGGCTGAAGAAAAACCGCTCATTCCTGATCTTCCTGCTGGTGTTCGGCGTGTTCCGCACCGCCCTGGCCGATTGGAATCCGATACCGTCAGAGTCGATGCATCCGACGTTGCTGGACGGCGACGTCGTCCTCGTGAACCGGGTCGCCTATGACCTGAAAGTGCCGTTGACGGATATTTCGCTCGCGAGACTCGGTGATCCACAGCCCGGAGATGTCGTGACGTTCACGTCTCCAACCGACGGGACCCGGCTCATCAAGCGCCTGGTTGCGGTGCCGGGCGATGTGGTTGAGCTGCGCGAGGATCGATTATTCATCAATGGCGTGGCAGCCACGTATCAGGCACCGACACCGTACCGGGAGCCCAGGAATTATGCGGGTTCCACATTCGCCGTAAAGTCAGCGGAGACCATCGCGGGTAGCCGACGCGAGATCCAGTTTCTGCCGCAGATCGACGCGCGACGCAATTTCGGCCCCGTCGTGGTGCCGGCGGACAGTTATTTCGTTCTCGGTGACAACCGCGATGACAGCGGCGACTCTCGTTACATCGGATTTGTGTCGCGCCGCCTTTTGATTGGCAAGGCCCATCACGTGCTGGTATCGGCAGATTTCAAGGGTAACTGGATGCCACGCTTTGAGCGCTTCGGTGAGCGGATCCTGTAATATCGGCAGTCATGTACGTCGTCATTTTCCGCGCCCGGGTCCGGGCCTTCGACGCTGAATATTTCAGCACCGCGACGCGGCTGCGCGAACTGGCCTTTGCACAGTTCGGCTGCCTGGATTTTCACGGGGTGCTCGAGGGTGACAACGAAGTCACGCTCTCCTACTGGCCCGACGAAGCCGCCATCCGTGCCTGGCGGGCGCACCCGCAACATCTGCTCGCGCAACAGGCAGCACGTGATCGCTGGTATGTCTCGTACACCGTGCAGATCGCGCCCATCACACGCGAGTATCACCGGGAGCTAAAAGGTCCAATTCAATCCGACCGACAACAGTTCCGGATTGTTCCAGCCGCCGAATGATCGCGAGCCGCTGATGCGCTCGAACTGCGCGCGCACCGCCAATTGGCTGAAATGGAACTGCAGGCCGCCTCCAAATGCCGCACCGCTCGGCTGGGTGTTCTGGGAAGCCGATGCCTGGCCAACCGGGGCGCCGTTGACGTAAACACTGTTGTAAGAGTTGTCGTGATCCCAGATCTGGCCCCATCCGAGTTTTGCGAATGGCTCCAGCCACGGAATCGGCAGCGGCAGATAGCCGACGGCAAATACCGCCGCCGCGCGATCGTGAGAATCACCGCCGAGGAATTGCTGCGTACTGCCATTCACAAGGAACGGCGGGCCGGCGCCCAGGTGCTTGTCACCGAAGTCGATGTATTCAGCCTCGGCGCCCAGAAACGGAATGGGGCGTACGCCGATCACGGCATTCCAACCCAAGGGCTCGCCGTCGATGTGGTGGAAGTAGTCGCCATAGTCGTCAAACTGCGTCTGATTGACCGTCGACCTTCCGACTCCGGCACCGACGTAGAGGCCGAGCGGATTGTAGAGCCCGAACAGGGTGCCATCCGCTTCGGCGTTCGCGGACGCCGCGCCGGCGATGAGCGTTAGAGCGACCAACCAGCCTGTCGTTCGTGTTGCCATGCTTGAATCCTTTGCTGCGTAGTCTTGGGACTGAGTTTCGCCCCGGAAGTTCAGGTGATAACGCGCATGACCACGCCGCGGCTGACCTGTGAATGTTACAAATAAGGGTGCGTGCGTGTCAGGCTCGCCATGGCTGTCGGAGCATCCTGACGCCGTCTGAGGGTACAATCCGACCGCCATTCGAAAACAGATGCCGAACAGAATTGTCCAGTTGGCCGCTTCGGCGGCATCCTTGCTATGCCTGCTCGGCAGTGCCGTGGCGCAGCAGGCCCCGAATGCCGGCAGCATCCTGCGCCAGCTGGAGCCTGAAACGCCTCAGCTGCCGGTCCCGAAAGCGGATTCGTCCCAGAAAAACGCTCCTCCCGCTGCCCAGTCGGGCCCTGCCATCCATGTCCGTGCGTTTCGCATCGAGGGCAATCAGCGCATCAAGACGGCACAAATCCAGCGGCTGCTCGCCGGCTATTTGAATCGGGATCTCTCGCCCGCTGACCTGCGCGTCGCGACCGATTCAATCGCCCACCTCTATGACAAGTCGGGCTGGCTGGCCCGCGTGCTGGTACCGGCCCAGCGCGTCGAGAATGGCAATTTGCTGATTCAGGTGATTGAAGGCCGCCTTGGCGCGATCGTGTTTTCCGCCGATACGGACGTTGGCGCGCTGCATGTGTCGCCCAAGCGCATTGTCGATCGGGTGCAGTCGCAGCTGGCGCCGGGGGCGCCGTTGTCACTAAGTAGTCTCACCCGCGGCGTGCTGCTGGCCGGGGACCTGCCCGGAATCAGCGTCGCAGCGAACGAGACCGGTGGCGCGGATCAGGGCCTGACCAACATCGTGCTGAGGGTCGAGAACCAGGAGCTGATGAGCGGAGAGTTCGCCGTGGATAACTACGGTGAGGCCAGCGTTGGCTCCGAACGCGCCACCGGCTGGCTGGACTTCAACAGTGTGTTCGGATTCGGTGAGGAGCTCGGGGTGCTCGGCATCGTCACCCCCGATCTGCAATTCGGCCGAATCAACGCGCTACTGCCGCTGAATGACGATGGCCTGACGCTGGGCCTGAACGCGTCGGGCTTCAATTACGAGGTGCATGCACCCGGGTGGACGGCCTCCCAGCCCCATGGCAGTTCGGACAGCTTCGGTTCGGATCTCGAGTACCAGCTGCTGCGCACCACCGATCATAACCTGGCCATAGGCCTGACACTGTTGCGCAAGAACTTCTACAACGATGACATCGGCGGCCGAATCAGTGACTACCATGTCTATGACGCGATGTTTTTCGTGAATGCCAATGTGTACGACAAACTGGGCGGTGGCGCCGTCAGCACTGCCTCGCTCAGTCTGGGGCGCGGCTGGGTGAGCATGGCGGGTTCCCCGGGAGAGACCGATGACCGGTTCGGCGCCGATACGCAGGGCCAGTTCGGGATGTTGCGTTATCGGATAGATCGGACCCAAAGGCTGGCAGGTTCCCTTTCCGGATATCTCTCACTCAGCGGGCAGCTGAGTTATCAGAATCTGGACCCGTCCGAAGCGTTCTATCTGGGCGGCCCCGCGGCAGTGCGGGCCTATCCGGTGTCCAGCAATGGTGGATCAACGGGGCAACTGCTGACCACTGAACTGCGCTGGATGGCCCTGAAGTCGCCCGCGTGCACCTGCGGGCTGAAGCTCCTCTATGACGTGGGCCATATCCGCCTGAATGCGAACGTGGATTTCCCGCTTGCACCACTGCCGAATTCATACTTCCTGCAAGGAGTGGGGCTCGGGGCCTTCGGCACCGGCCCGGGCAAACTCAATTTCACGCTGACAGTGGTGCGCAAAGTAGGGGGCGATGCGTCGGCCGAAATACCGGATAGCGGGCTGACCGGCGCCCAACAGGACACCCGGGTGTGGGCGAGTCTGGGGTGGCAGTTCTGATAGAATATCGAGGACTGGCCGGACCCCCGTCCTGGCCATAAACAGCTATTACTATCAATGACTTATCTCGGCAGCGATTTCGCCGCCGCGGCAGTCGTATTGCCACGACGATCATAAGCCCATGCTCTCCACGTCCAATCTCAGTATCCAGTTCGGCGCCAAACCACTGTTTGAACAGGTCACGGTCAAGTTTACCGACGGCAACCGCTATGGGTTGATCGGCGCCAACGGCAGCGGCAAATCCACGCTGATGAAAGTGCTGGGGGGTGAACTCGAACAAAGCACCGGCGAGGTCATGCTCCAGGTGGGCCTGCGCCTGGGCAAGCTCAATCAGAATCAGTTCGCCTACGAGGATGAACGGGTGCTGGATGTGGTCATTCAGGGCCACGTCGAGATGTGGAAGGCGATGCGCGAGCGCGATGCCATCTACGCCAATGCCGATGCCACCGACGACGACTACATGCGGGCCGCCGAGCTGGAAGGGCGCTTTGCGGAATACGGTGGCTATGATGCCGAGGCGCGCGCGGGTGCGATCCTCACCGATGCCGGTATTCCGGCGGAGCTGCACAATGGTCCCATGCGGGAGGTCGCGCCGGGTCTGAAGCTGCGCGTGCTGCTGGCCCAGGCGCTGTTCTCACGTCCCGATGTACTGCTGCTGGACGAACCCACCAACAACCTCGACATCAACTCGATTCGTTGGCTGGAAAAAATCATCAACGACTACAACGCCACGATGATCATCATCAGCCACGATCGTCACTTCCTGAACCAGGTGTGCACGCATATCGCCGACCTCGATTATCAAAAACTGACGATCTATCCGGGCAACTACGATGACTTCATGCTGGCCTCCGTGCAGGCTCGTGCCCGCGTGGAAGCCTCCAACGCCAAGGCCAAGGACCGCATATCGGACCTGCAGGAGTTCGTGCGCCGCTTCTCCGCCAATGCGTCCAAGTCGCGGCAGGCCACCTCGCGCAAGCGTCAGCTGGAAAAGATCAAGCTCGAAGACGTGAAGCCGTCATCGCGCCAGAATCCGTATATCCGCTTTGAGCAGGCCAAAAAACTGTATCGATCTGCGGTCACGGTGGAGAAGCTGACGTTCTCCTATCCCGGTTCGCAGGTGCAGGTGCTGAAGAATGTGAATATCGCCGTCGAGGCGGGCGAACGCATTGCCATTATCGGCGCCAACGGCATCGGCAAGACCACGTTGATGCGCTGCCTCGCGGGAGACCTGAAACCCACCAGCGGCACCATCAGTTACGTCGAAAACGCCGAAGTCGGCTACATGCCCCAGGATCCGCAGGCGGAGTTCGAAGAGAAGATCGACCTGTTTACCTGGATTTCCAACTTCACGGGCAAGGCCGACGACGAGCAGATCACGCGCGCCACCCTGGGGCGTCTGCTCTTCTCCGGCGACGAGACCAAGAAGTCGGTGAAAGTCCTCTCCGGCGGTGAAAGGGCCGCATGATCTACGGCAAGCTGATGCTGACCCGGCCCAATATCATGCTGATGGACGAGCCCACCAATCATATGGACATGGAAACCATTGAATCCCTGCAGATTGGCCTGGAAAAGTACCCCGGCACGCTGATATTCGTGTCGCATGACCGTGAGTTCGTGGGCAGTCTTGCCACGCGCATCATTGAAATGCGCGAAGGCGGCCAGATCGCCGACTTCCATGGCACCTACGATGAGTACCTGAAGTCACAGGGCATCGAAGTCTGATAGGGATAGGGGCGCGGCGTGAGCGCAGTTCGCAACGTGATCATGGATCTGGGCGGTGTGATGCTGGAGTGGAATCCGGATCACCTCCTGATGCCGTTCCAGCCCGAGCCCGTCCTGCGCCAGCAGCTGCGCGCCTCGATCTTCGGTCCCGACTGGCATCTCTTCGATCGCGGCGGCCTCACCGAGGCTGAACTCGTGGACCGCCTTGAGCAGGGCACCGGACACGCACGCAGCAAGCTGCTGGAAATCATTGAGGCGGTTCGCGGATCGCTGCTCGAAAAGCCCGAGACCGTGAAGCTGGTGCGGGCGCTGCAGCAGCGCGGCTTCGACCTGTACTGCCTCTCGAACATGCCGCTTTCAATGTACGCGCACCTGCGGCGTCAGCACACCTTCTTTGACGTATTTCGCGGCGTGGTGATTTCCGGCGAGGTGCAGATGATGAAGCCGGAACCGGAAATTTACCTGCATCTACTGGAACGGTTCGGCCTCAAGGCGGAGGAATCCGTGTTCATCGATGACATGCAGCCTAACGTGGATGCGGCCAAGGCCGTGGGTCTGCATGCCATCCGTTTTCACAACGCCACGCAGTGCCAGCAGGAACTGGAAGAGCTCTTGGCTAGCCGCCACCATTTGTGAAAGTGTCATTGTCGATGGGCAACATCTGCCCGGAAATCGACTTGCCCGCATCCGAGGCCAGAAACAAGGCCAGGGAGGCAATCTCGGTGGGTTCAACGAACCGTTTTATCGATTGCATGGCAAGTCCGGCCTCGCGTTCCGCTTCGATCGTGCGTCCGCTGAGCTGCGCGCGTCCCGCCAGTACGCTCTCCATGCGTGCGCCGGCCACTGCCGCCGGCAGGATGGCGTTGACCCGTATCCCGAATGCGCCCAGTTCCAGCGACAGTGTCTTGGTGAAGCCGATCAAGCCCCATTTGCTGGTGGAATAGGCACTGCGATTCGCATAGCCGAAGCGTCCGGCCGCCGACGACATGATGATGATGGATGCGGCCTTGGACTGCTTGAGCGCAGGGATGGCCAGGCGCGTGACGTTGAAGGTGCAGTGGAGGTTGATCCGCATCACGGCTTCCCAGGCGTCCGGATCCAGATCCGCCACGGGACTGGTCGGACCGCCGATGCCGGCATTGTTCACCAGCACATCGAGGCCACCCAATTGGGCAATGGCCTCGGGAACCATGCGCTCGATTGCCGCGCGGTCGGACAGATCGCAGGTGCTGCAGCGGATGTTTGCCGATTCCTGCGCCAGTTTCGCCAGCGCGGCGGCATCAATGTCGACAACGTAAACCAGCGCCCCATCGGCGGCAAAAGCGCGCGCAATGGCCAGCCCGATTCCAGCCGCCCCGGCGGTGACCAACACCCTCTGACGCATGATTGCTCCTGATGGAGCGGCCGCGTTACGGCGCGCCGCCTTTCTTCTTCTCGACGTGACCGTCAATCCAGCCGATCACGAGCTCCGCGAGCTGATTGCTGTTTCTGTCCTGCATCAGCATGTGGCTGTTGCCCTTGATGCCGAGGGCGGGCAGATACATCATCTCGGCGTCCCCGCCCGCCTTCTTGAGCTGAGCGACGAAGGTGTTGCAGCTCGCCAGCGCGTCCGTCCAGCTGAACGGTCCCTTCACATCCCCGAGATGGTCGCCGAACATGACCAGCGTCGGGATCCTGGCAAGCGTCGCCAGTTGGGCGGCCGTCAAAGCGGTATCGCAGCGTATTTCGATCGTGACGATGCCCTTTATTCCGGTCGGATCGACCAACGCCGCCTGTTCAGGAAAGAAGCCGGACTCCGAATGTCCGACGAGGACGGCGCCATGCAGCTTCACGCCCAGCGCCGCCATCTGGGTCAACGTTGGATTGAGACTTGGCGGCAGCGTCGAGTTCAAATCCGGAATCATCTGCTTGTAAAGCTCGCCGACGGCCTGCAGTGGGAACTGCTCATCGGCGAACCCCTCGCCATATTTCGGCCCGAAGCGGAACACCGTCCAGGCGAACTGATGGGTCGCGTCGAGGATCCCGGGCATCTGGGCGTTGGGTCGCGCGCCGGTGCGCACCTCATTGAACGCGCTCGGATCGAATCCCGAACGGGCCCGGGAAACCTGATCGGCCAGGTACACCGAGCGATTCTTGCGCACAAAGTATTCGCCCCAGCCCATGCGTCCGTCGGGAGTCGTTTCCCAGGTCTTGCTGCTCAGACAGCAGCCGTGCACGAATACGACGGGGACGTGGCGCGCGCCCCGCAACGGGATCTGGTACTGCACGTACATCTGATTGACGGTGATTTCGCCGCTTTGCGCCGGCGAAGGCGCGGCGGGTGGTTCGCTGACCGTGCGCTCCTCGCCACCCACGAAGAAGCTGCCTTGCTCCTTGATGATCAAAGGACCCGTAACCTGTGCGAGGCCCGTCAGCGGCGCCATGCAAGCCATGACCATCAAGGCCGGCAACCCCGGTGTGCGTATTACGTGCGATCTCATGCGGCGCAGTCTATCAAGTCGCGGGCATTCTCGTAACGGCGTGCCGCAAAGCGCTCTATCATAATGACGACTTTCCATGTTTGGAGAACCTGCCATGAAGGTTGAAGGCGCATGTCACTGCGGATACATCTCTTTCGCGGCGCAGATAGATCCGGAAGCGGTACGCCTATGCCATTGCACCGATTGCCAGACGCTCACCGGATCCGCCTACCGGGTTACGGTGCCAGTCAGTGCGGAGAGCTTTCAGCTGCGCACCGGCGAGCCTTCCATCTACCTCAAGACCGCTGAAAGCGGTAATCAACGCGCGCACGCATTCTGCCCCCGCTGCGGCACTCCAATATATTCCGCGGCGCCTAACGACACCCGCACCTATGGCGTTCGCGTCGGCACGCTCAGGCAACGCGCGCTGCTGCCACCCAAGCATCAGATCTGGTACCGCTCCGCACTGCCCTGGGCCGCCGATCTGCGCGCAGTGGCGCATTCCGACACGCAGTGAGTCGGCTCCCCGGGCACTCAGGTCTGTGAGCTCCCACCCGTAACGTTGCCACTCACCGCATCATCGACGCTTGAGTACTCCAGTGACGCGGCGGGCAATTGCACGATCGCGGCGCGCAGCAGCGCATCGCGGCTATTGTCTTTCAATCTCGCGAGCCGCAGCTCGATATGGCGCTGCGCGAGCCAGTTGCTGAACTCGGACAGGCTCTCGAGGGAGGTGGCGTCCAGGTCCGGGGACTCCTCGAGACTGAGCACCACCAGTTTTACGGTGGCGATTTGCTGAACCTTGGCCCGGGCGAGCGCCATCATCGGATCGGCATTGGCGAACAGCAGTGGCTCCTCGGGGCGCAGCACCAGGACTTGCGCGCTGCGCTGCGTATTGGGAAAGCGCTCAGTGCTCACATAGTCGTGCGCACCCAGGCGTCCCAGCTCCGAAAGCCGCGGTCGTGCCAGGGTCTGCAGCAGCATCGCGATGCTGAACGCGATGGCGAACAGCAGGCCGTTGAGCATGCCGAAGGCCAGCACCGCGACGATGGCGATCACCGAGATCAGGCGGTCGCGACGCCAGCGGAAATAGGTGCGCAGGGGTGTGAGGCGCAGTGACTTGCTGACGGCATGAATGACGACGGCCGCGAGTATCGGTTCGGGTATGCGCTCGATGTACGGCAGGCACACCAGGACCAGCGCGAGAATGATGACCGCAGCCAGTAAGCCCGAGGCACGCGACTGGGCGCCCGCGGCATCATTGGCGGAGCTGCCGGAGTAGCCCGCGCCCACCGGTGTGCCGTGAAACAAACCGGAAACCAGATTGGCGATGCCGAGCGCCAGCAGATCCCGATTGGGTTGCACGGGATCATCGTGTCTGAGGGCAAACGTGCGAATGGAGCTATAGGACTCCGCATACAGAATGAACATCAGTGCCAGGGAGAACTCTATGAGCTGTGGCCAGTTGAGGTGCGCCGGCACCAGCAATCTCGGTAGGTCCAATGCCAGGTGGATGGCGCCGGTGAGTGCGACGCCGTGAGCGGCGAGCCAGCCGGATGCCGCGATGCCAGCCACGATGACCACCAGCGCACCGGGAACCCGTCGGAGCCGCTCAAGCCCGAACAATCCGGCCAGCGCGGCAAGCCCGGCGATCAGTGCCGCGGGATTGCCAGCGGACAGCGTCTGCACCAGCTCCAGGACCAAAGGCAGGAAACTGCCGCTGTGGGTGTGGAGTCCGGCAAGGCCGGGAATCTGCTTGACGGCGATGACCAGTGCCAGGCCAAACGCGAAGCCCCGCAGCACCGGCCGCGCAATGAGATTTGAAATGGCGCCCAGGCGTGCACCGCCGGCCAGCATAAAAGCGACGCCGGTACAGGGCACCAGGATGCCGGCCAGCAATACGCGGGCGCTCGCATCGCCCGCACCCAAGGCCGAGGTCGCGGCGGCGAGCACGGCAGCGGAGGAGGAAGTGGCCGAGACGATGGCGCAACGACTGCGACCGATCAGGCCGTAGCAGATGAGCCCCGCGAACAGGCCAATGACGCCGGCCTGTGGCGGCAGGTTCGCGAGTCCCGAATAGGCAACGGCTTCGGGCAACAGCAGACCGGCGATGGAAAGCGCGGCCAGCAGGTCGGCCAGGTCCGCAGGGCGTCTGATGTTCACCGCACGCCTAGCCGATAATCGGTCCGCACCAGCCCGGCAGGAAATCCGCTTCCGCGCTCTTGGCAAGTTTTAGCGCCCGGACCAGGGCCTGCGGAAAGTCATCCTCCAGCAGTTTGGGTTTGAGCCGCCGGCGCAGGAAGTCGGCCCACAGAAATTCGCTGAAAGGGGTGGTGTCCTTGGCGAACCCACCGGTACGACGCAATTCCCCGGCAAGGCTGCGGTAGGGGTCATCGACCAGATCCCAGATGCGTCGCGGCACATCGTCGTAGCTGCGGCGGCGGCCGTGTTCATCAAAGGGGTGCAGCCAGCCGCGATTGTCCAGGTAGATCCAGAACGCCTCGCGTGGCAGCCGGCGCAGATCCGCCATGATGGTGGTGGCGATTTCCTTGACACCTTCCTGATGCAGCGCGAGAGACAGATGATGATGGTCGATGACGTAGAAGTCGTCTTTCGGACCCCATACCACCGGGATCATGTGCCGGCCGAGGAACTCGGCCTTCTTGCCTTCGGGATGCTCCCGCCAGGATTTGCGTTTGGCTTTGACTTCGCGCATGCCGACGGTGATCTGGGTAGGGCGCAGCGCGGTCATCGGCACCGGGTGCACACGTGGTTCGCGCGTATAGGCCATGTAAGGTTGCTCCGGTCAGTGCGGGCCGTCGGCAGGCCCGCTGTTGAACATGTCGCGGGTCATGCGCCAGGAACCGTCCGGCTGGCGCCGATAGATCCGCAGAAAACTGCCGGCGACCGTGCGCGCCGCACCGCCGGCCTTGGGTGTGGCAATGACCGTGAAGCTGCCGCGCTGATAGGCGAGATTGCCGTCGATCACGGTCTCGGCGGGCGCCCAGTGCTCGTCAATCTTGAAATTCTGGTAGGCGAGGCCATTGGCGGCGTCATTGGCCGCCTTGCCAACCAACGGCGCACTTCCCGGGGCCATCGCGATGTGGTCGTCATCGGTCAGGGCACTCAAGGCATTGATGTCACCATCGTTGATGGCCTTGAGGTATTTCACGTTGAATGCCGAGATCGCCGCAAGGTCTGTCTCGTAGGGCACTGAGGCGGCGGGGGGCGCTGCGGCCGTGGCGGGTGCCGGCAACGGAAAATTGCCATCGAAGGGTGGCCAGTTCGGTACCGGCCGCTCCGGACCCGGGTAGTACATCGCGGTCCAGATATTGCGGATCTTGCCGTCCTCCAGCCAGAACCATTCGCTGAAGGCATTGCGTGGCAGAGTCGCGCCGGCGCGGCGGATAAAGACCGCCATGCCGAGCACGACGCCCGCTTCCTCATCGACGAACGCCACACGACGGCCCGCGACATTGGCGAGGTTGAAGTTTGTCAGCCCCGACACGCAGTCATCATTGACCCCGCCGCGGCGGCCGGTCACGCGCGTGCCGTTTTCGTAACGATTGCAGCCAGGATGGGCGCGCACCACGCTGCCGTCATGCGAGGTGATGCCGTCAAAGTAGCTGTTGACGATCGCGATCATGGTCTCGCGAGGCAGTCGCTTCGACCGCGGCAATACCCGTTCGGGCGGCGGTGTTGCCGTAAGGCCTTGCGGATTCCAGGCACTCGGTGGCGTGCCGCCGGGCAGACCGGGATCGCCCTCGCGCGCCACGTACCACTCCGCTTCCGTGATCATCCGGTTTTCGATGCGCAGTCGGGCGGTTGCGATAACGAGCTTGTCGCCCTCGGTGAGGATGCCGTAATAGGCGGCCTGACCACTGACCGGATCGATGTAGCGACGCTGCACCTGCCCCAGTCCGGTCACGCTCTGCCATACGCCCTTGCCCAGCGGCACATTGATGGCGTTTTCCGTGTGCCGATAGCTGCCCGCGAGTGCGGCCGCCGCCGGGTCATGCCTGATCACCGCAGCGAGGTAGCCGTCGAGCAACGATTTCAAACAGGGGCGATCACAGGTGGCGGTCGTTGCGGCATTCGCGGATGCCACCCAAAGCGCCGCGACCGACCAGAGCGCCGCCCGTGCAGCGGTCATTGCGGCGCATCCTCGACCGGCCAGCCGGTGGAAGGTGCGCGTGCGCCGATCACTGCCTGTACCAGGATGACCTTCCCGTCCTTCATCTTGAACATGTGCATGTCGGGCAGGGAGCGGGCGAAATGGATGAACGCGACGACGATGCCGGCCTGTTCGTCCACCACCGGAACGCGCCGCGGCGGCTGATTGATCACCAGGCCCTTGGGAGAGCAGTTGCCGTTCCGCGTGGTCTTGGTGCCGTTCTCCCAGCGATCGCAGGGCATGCCGAACGGCACGCTGGCAGTGGGGTCCTTGGCGAACATGTCGTAATAGTCATGTGCCGCCTTGATCATCACGGCGCGCGGCGTGCGATCCTTGACCGGCAGAATGCCTTCCCAATCCTGATTCGCGGTATCCAGCACGCCCTGGGGTTTGAACGCGAATTCCTTCGAACGCGCCAGGAGCGTCTCGACTTCGGAAATCCGGCCGTGCACCAGCTTGAGTCGGACGCCGAAAATGATCGGCTTGCCGTCCTCCTCAATGATGGCCTGCGTCACCGTTCCGCAGGTCTGGGTGTCCAGGGCGCTGCGCTTGAGGCGTACGGCGCCGGCGCTCTTCCAGAAGCCTTCGCCAAAATCCTTGGGCATGCCGTTTTCAGTGAATCCGGCGTGCCGCGCCAGGGGCAGGCGTTTGGCGTCGTGCGCGGTCAGCGCCTTGAAATAGGTGTTCACCGTGGCCGCGAGTTCCTTGCGGGTGCACTCGGCGGCGCCGGCCATCGTGGCATAGCAGCCGATCGCGGCAACCAATGCAGCAAGGATGACTGCACGCCGGTTTTTCTTATTGGTCACGATCGCCCCTTCCGTGTGTGATGACTTGTCAATTAGTGTACCGCACTGGATCCCGCGGTTGGTCTATGCTTGCCGGCCGGCGCCGCGGCGGGTCGGATAAGGGGATTTCAATGAAGTGTGTGCTGTCGTGCCTGGTATTGAGCGGACTTCTGGCGGCCTGCGCATCGCCGCATGATGCACCGCGGACGACCGCCAGTTGCGGACGCAGCTGTCTGAAGTCCGATATCGATCTGTATCTTGCGGCCCTCGTGGCCCATGACCCCTCGAGGTTGCCGCTCGCGAAGCGGGTACGTTTCACGGAAGACACTCATGAGCTGCCGCTCGGTGCCGGCTTCTGGAAGACGGTCACCGGCGAGCGCAGTTATCGACAGGACTTCCTGGACGTGCGCAACGGCACGGCGGGCGCGCTGGTGGTGATGAGCGAGGGAGATCACCCGGTGCTGTTCGTGCTGCGACTCAAGGTCATCGACCGCCGCATCGGCGAGATCGAAACCATGGTGGTTCACAACGCCAAGGAAGGCGCCTTCATGGACATCGAGGCGTTGAAGAGCGCGTCGGTGCCGATGAATCTGCCGGTGCCGAAGGCGCAGCGCGAAACCCGCGACAATGCCATCGCCATCGCGGCACGCTATCCGGGTGGCCTCAAGATCGGCAGTTTCGTCAAATCGGATGCGCAGTTTGCGCCGGAGGCCTACCGCTTTGAGAACGGCCGCCGCATGGCGGGCGTCGGCTGTACGTTCATGCCGCCCGGTTGTGTGGACATCAAACAGCAGCGCATCCCGAGCCTGTCTGAAATCAGCTGGCGCGTGGCCGCGGTGGATGAGGAGCAGGGCATTGTCTGGTTCCGGTTGGACTTCGGACCCGGATCGATGGGGCCGAAGGAAAATGCGTTGCATGCCTGGGAGGCCTTCAAGGTCTATGGCGGCCAGATCCACGCCGTCGAGGCCTTCATGAAAGTCATGCCCGCGCACTTGCCGTCCGGCTGGGATTGAGGCGTACGCTCGGGGAGGCTCTCGCTATGTATCTGCACACCCGGTTGCTGTTGGGCATCGCGGCGGTGACCTTGGCGGCGTTGCTGTTCAGTGTGCTGGTGCCGCTGGGTTCGGTGCGTCCCGATGTGGAGCGCGAGACCGAGGCCACCTTGCAGCTCACGACCTTGCTCGTGACTATTGAGGACCGGGTGCGCTCGGCGCCGGATGCCGCGGCGGCGCTGGCGGCCGCGGCTGCGGCGGTGCGTGAGTCACAGCCGCTGCGTCATGTCCGGATCACCCTGCAGGACAGCGTTGGCCGGACGGTCGCCGCGACCGCGCTGGATGCGGACCAGGGCGGCTGGCTGGCTGCCGAACTCGCCAACGGCAGCGGCCGGGCGCATCTGAGCTACCCTCTCAACTGGTCCGGCGGCAGTCTCGGCAGCTTGCGGGTCAGCGCCAATCCGCGCTCCGAGGTGAGCGAGATCGAGGAGCGCGCCGAGTCGGATCTGCTGCTCCTGGTGCTGGTCATCCTCGCCATGGCAGGGGCGGTGTACTTCATGGTCCGCCGCGGCCTGCGGCCGGTGGGACAGATCCAGTCGGCGCTGTCGCAGCTGCAGGCAGGCGCCCTCGCGACGCGGCTGCCGCATTTCCGGGTCAAGGATCTCGATGACATCTCGGATAGTTTCAATCATTGCGCCCAGGCGATGCAGTCGGCTGCGGCGCAGCGACGCGCGTTGAATCTGCGACTGATTGGGGTGGAGGAGGAGGAGCGCCGCCGCCTCGCCCGCGAGCTGCACGATGAGCTGGGTCAGTCGCTGACCGCCATCAAGGTCGACGCGGCTTATATGGAGCGCGAGGCGCGCGGCGTCCTGCCGGGTGTCGTCACCTGTGCGCGCGGCGTGGGCGAGGTCGTCGACAGCATCATGGCCCTCACCCGCAGCATGCTCAATCGACTGCGGCCACATGAACTGGAAACCGTGGGCCTGCGAGGGACGCTGCAGGACCTGGTGGCGGTGTGGCAGGTACGTGTGGCCGACCGCTTCAGCTGCACGCTGGATTTCGAAGGTCCGATCGACAGCCTGTCACCGGAGCTCAACATCACCCTGTACCGGCTCATCCAGGAGTGCCTGACCAACACCGTGCGTCACTCGCGGGCGCGGGTCATCGCGATCCGGATCCAGGTGGCGCAAGATCAGGTTCAGCTGCGCGTCAGCGAATCCGAAGTGGCGAGCGGAGTGGTGTCGGAGGCCACCGGGGGCACGGGTCTTGACGGCATGCGCGAACGCGTCGAGGCACAAGGCGGCGCGCTGCAGCTACTATGGCAGCCCATGGGCGGCATGCTGCTGACGGCGTCGATGCCAATCGGAGTTGCAGATGAAGGGTGAAGTTCGCATCGTGCTGGTGGACGACCATGCCGTCGTCCGGGCCGGCTACCGGCGCTTTCTGGAGCAGGAACCCGGCTACGCGGTCATCGGCGAGGCGGCATCGGGCGAGGAGGCTTATGCCCTGCTGCAGCGGGTGTCGCCGGATATTGTGCTGCTGGACCTGAGCATGCCGGGGCTCGGCGGGTTATCGAGTCTGCGGCGCTTCAAGCTGCGCTGGCCGCTGCTGCCGATTCTGGTCTTCAGCATGCACGACACCGTGGCGTTTGCGACCCATGCGTTGCGCGCCGGGGCCAATGGGTATGTGACGAAAGGCAGCGACCCGCAGCTGATGGTGGATGCGGTGCGCAGCGTGCTCGGGGGCGATGTGGCACTGAGTCCGGATGTCCGGCAGCGTCTGGAACGGGTCGCCGCCGATGTCCGCGCTTCCCCGACCCTGGGACTGTCGGTGCGGGAGTTTGATATTTTCCGCATGATCGCCAGTGGCAAGAATCATGAAGACATCGCGCAACTCTTGAATCTGAGCATCAAGACCGTGGCGAACAATCACTCGAGCATCCGGCAGAAGCTCGGCGTGACCACGGACATCGAGCTGCTCGATGTCGCGCTGGAATGCGGCGCGGTGGAAGGGTTTCCGTCCCAGACCGAAAAACTGGAGAAGTGGTGATGTGGCGATCGGCAGTGGCGGTATGCGTCGGTGGGATGCTGGGCTGCCTGCTGCGCTGGTGCCTGGGCCTTTGGCTCAATGGTTCGGGTTCAGTGGTACCGCTGGGGACGCTCACCGCCAATCTGGTCGGCGGCTACATTGTCGGCGTCGCCGTGGCCTTCTTTGCAATGAACACGACAGTGGCGCCCGAATGGCGCGTGCTCATCATCACCGGCTTCTGCGGCGGACTGACCACTTTCTCGAGCTTCTCGGCTGAAACGGTGTTGTTGTTTCGCCAGGATCGGGCCCTGTGGGCCTTGTCCACCATCGCCCTGCACCTGGGCGGATCGCTGCTCATGACCTTTGCCGGCATCGCGACGGTCGCCGGGCTCAAGCACAACAGTTGATTGCCTGCGTTCGCGGCGGTCGGGCATAAGCTCATACGCAGTCGCTATGAGCTTTGTAGACCCGGCTCGGCTACGCTTTGCCGCCTATGAGCTCCATCGCCAGCGCCGTCGAACCCGAGGTCACCGGGCCCCTCACCGGACCCAATAACACCGAAGACCTGTGGGCGATCGCCATTGGCATTGGCCTGATCGGCGTCGCGGTCGTGCTGTTTCTGAGCGGCAGCAGCATCAAGTGGCTCGCTGTCGCGCCCCAGAAATGGACGCATGTCGCCGAGGTGGGCGCGCAGTTGCGCGCCCACGCGCTGCAATATCTGGCGCTGTTCGTGCTGTGGTCGGCGGTGTTCTCGCTCGGTGCCCGCTCGCTCGGCTACCGGCTCGGCAGCTTCCTCGGCACGTTTGTCTTTATCTTCCTGGGCGCCCTGGCGCTGTATTTCCTGGGCCAGTGGGATCAGGCCGCGCGCTATAGTCTTGAGCCGCCGCTGGTGGGACTGGTGTTGGGCCTGCTGATCTCAAACACCGTGGGTCTGCCCAAGGCCGCCGCCGCGGGCTTGCGGGTCGAGCTGTACATCAAGACCGGCATCGTCCTTTTGGGAACCAGCCTGCCGCTGACCTTGATCGCCTGGGCCGGTCCGGTGGCATTGCTGCAGGCCGCGATCGTCTCGGTGGTGACATTCGGCGTGATCTATTTCGTGGCCACGCGCCTGGGACTGGATCGGCGCCTCGCCGCCGTGCTCGGCACGGGGGGCGCCGTATGCGGTGTGTCGGCATCGATTGCCATCAGCGCTGCGGTGGGTGCCAAGAAGGAACAGACCGGCATTGCGATATCACTGGTGGTCTTCTGGGCCATTGTGCTGATCTTCGTGCTGCCACTGGTGGCCCGCAGCCTGGGCCTTGCGACGGGCGTCGCCGGCGCCTGGATCGGCACCTCCGAACTCGCCGACGCCACCGGACTTGCCGCGGCACAGGCCTACGGCGGCTATGCCGGCAAGGTGGCCGGCATAGCCGGTAATGCCGATGCCGCGGTGAACGCCTTCACACTGATGAAAGTCATTGGCCGCGACATCTGGATCGGCGTGTGGGCCTTCGTGCTGTCGATCATCGCGACCACCTTCTGGCAGGCGGACAACCGCTCCGAGGCGAAAGCCGGCCAGATCTGGCGGCGCTTCCCGAAGTTCGTGCTGGGGTTCCTGGCGGCATCGCTGATCATCACGCTGGTGTCGCGCGGCTACAGCTTCGCCGATTACCGCAAGCTGGTGCTGCCATCGCTGGTGACGCCGCTGCAGTCGCTGCGGATCTGGGCGTTCACGTTCACCTTCCTCAGCATCGGGCTGTCCACCCGGATCCGGGATTTCGCGACCGTCGGCGCACGGCCTTTCTATGCCTTCACGGCCGGTGTTTTGGTCAACGTCGCGCTGGGGTACGCACTATCGACGCAGGTGTTCGTGGCTTTCTGGACCCGGCTCGGTCAATAACTCACTCGGTAGCGAACACGGCGGAGACGGACTGCAGGATGGTCGTCAACTCCTCGACCGCGCGGCGGATATCGCCCGCGCGCAGGGTTTGCATCAGGCGCTCATGCATGGCTACCACAGGTGCGAGGCCCGCGCCCACGGCGGCCAGACGGCGCAGGGCAATTCGACCGCGGACATCCCAGTGAAACGAGTCCCAAAGCTTCAGGAACGTGCCATTGCCCCCCATCGCCACCAGACTGCGATGGAAATTCAAGGCCCAGTCGATGTACTGCTCCGAGTCGCTGCGGGCGACAGCAGCCGCCATGTTGGTAATGCAGGCCTGCAGCTGCTCGGCCATCGCCGTACTCAGGGGCAGCCCGCGCTCGATGGAGCGGACCTCCATCATCAGGCGCAGCTCATAAGACTCGCGCATTTCCACTGAATCGGCCCCGCGCACGCGCGTGCCGCGATAGCGCTCGGAGGTCACGAGGCCGGTGCCTTCGAGCTCCCGCAGCGCCTCGCGGATCGGAGACTGACTGACGTTGAACTCCCGCGCCAGCGACAGCTCCTTGAGCTGCAGACCGGAAGCATAGGTGCCGTCCAGGATGCGTGCCACCAGCACGTCGCGGATGCGATCGCGCATGCAGACGCGTTTGAGGGCGGTGTCCATCACAGTGTCGGCGAATTCAGGTGATCAGAGGTGGTGGTCCAGCCGCCGCCCAGCGCCTGCACCAGGGCGACTGCGGCATTCAGCCGTGCCGCCTGCGCCGCCAGTGCCGCGCTTTGGGCCGCCAGTGCCGCCGTGTGCGTCGTGGTGACCTCGATATAGTCGGCAACGCCGGCCGCGTAGCGCTCATCGGCATGGTAGGCAGCGCTCTGTGCCGATTTGGCGGCTGCCGCATCGGCGGCGTGCTCCTCGCTCAGACGGCGCACTGCGACCAGATCGTCCTCGACTTCCTGATAAGCGGTCAGCGCGGTCTTGCGATAGGTGGCGATCGACTCGTCATAGACGGCGCGGGCCCGGGCATTCAGGGCCGAGCGACCGCCGACATCCAGCAGTGGCAGCTGAGCACCCGGACCGATGGACCAGAAGCGGCTGGGCGCTCCGATCCAGTTGGAGGTTGCGACACTTTCGAAGCCGGCCGCTGCGGCCTGCAGCGAAAACACCGGAAACCAGGCGGCGCGGGCGACGCCGATGCCGGCGTTGGCCGCGGCGACTTCGCGCTCGGCGCTGGCCACATCCGGGCGTCTTTGCAGCAGTGCTGACGGCAATGCAACCTTGATGGCTGGCGGCTCGGCAGCCAGTGGCGCCGCCGGCAGGGTGAAGCTGGAAGGTGGCAGGCCAAGAAGTACCGCGATCGCATGTTCGAGCTGCGCGCGCTGCAGGCGTGTCGCCGCAAGCTGCGCCCGCGCGTTTTGCCGCAGCGTGTCGGCCTGGTCGAGGTCCGTGGCCGCGGCGACGCCGGTGTCGTAACGCCGCTTGGTCTGTTCCCACGCGGTGTCAAATTGGCTGACCGAGTCCTCCAGCAGCTTCACCGTCGCGTCATCACCGCGCAGCGTGAAGTAATCCGTCGCGAGTTCCGCCTGCAGTGTCAGATTGAGTGCAGCGAAATCCGCGGCGCTGCCCTGGGCACGTGCGTTGGCGGCTGCCGTCGCATTGCGCAGACGACCGAACAGGTCGATCTCCCACGCCACGTCCAGGGAAGTGATGAAGTCATTGCCGGTCTTGCCGTCGGCAAGCGTGTTCGGTGCATTGACCGACGCGCGGCTGCGAATTGCCGAGGCATTGGCATTCAACTGCGGATATTGCTGCGAACGGGCCTCGCCGGCGAGGGCGCGCGCCTCACGGAAGCGCGCGAAGGCGCCGCGCAGATCCGGGTTGCCGGAATGCAGCTGCTGCTGCAGATCATCGAGCTTCGGATCGCCAAATGCCTGCCACCAGTCGGGACGCGGTTGATCGTCGGCCGGTGCGGCAGGCGCCCAGTCACCAGCCTCCTTGTACTGCGCCACGTCCTGGTCCAGCTTCGGCGCAACGTAGGGGGGCGCCAGCGAGCAGGCAGACAGCAGTGCCGCGAGTGCGCCAGCAATGACCACACCTCTCACGATCAGGCTCCGGCCGCGGACTTGGGAGCCGCGACGACGCGCACGTGCGCATGATCCAGCAGCGAATCGGGCGGGCTCAGGATGACCTCATCCTGCGGCGTCAGGCCGTTCACCACCTCGATGGCTGAACCGTAATCGCGGCCGATGATGATGGGCTTGAGGATGACCAGACCGTTGGCATCCACGGTGGCCACATGGATGCCATCGCTGCGGAACAGCAGGGTATTGGCGGGCAGCTGCAGCGACTGCGCGCCGGGCGGCACCTTGAAGTGCACGTCAGCGTAGGCTCCGGGCAGCAATGCGCCATTGGCGTTGTCGACCTTCAGCTGCACCAGCAGGGTGTTGGTCGCCGGATCGATGGCGTTGGCGGTGGAATCCATCCGCGCGGTGAAGGTCGTACCGGGGTGATCCGGGAACGCCACGGCGGCGGTGGTCGTGGGTCCCATCAGCGGCGCAAACGCCTGCGGCACCCGCACGTACAGCCGCAGCTGCCGTTCATCACTGATGCGGAACAGTTCCGGACCGCTGCCGCCGCCGGCGGCAATGAGGCGGCCGACATCGGTATCGCGCGCGGTGATGACGCCATCGAAGGGCGCAACGATGCGCTGAAACCCCGACAGGTCCCGCAGCCGCCGCAGGTTGGCGTTGGCGGCCTGCAGCTGCGCCTTGCTGGCCGCGGCGAGGCTCGCCTTCTCGTCCGCGTCCTGGCGGGATACCGAGTCGGTTTTGCGCAGCGATTCCCAGCGGTCCGCGGTGACCGTGGCGATCTTGGAGTTGGCTTCCGCATTGTCGACATCGGCCTCGGCCTGGCTCAGCTGCTGCTGAACCTCCGGGGTATCGATTTCCGCCAGCAGCTGGCCGGCTTTTACCCGTGTGCCGATATCCACCAGCCAGCGTTTCAGATAACCGCTGGTGCGCGCGTAGATCGGTGCATCGATGTTGGCTTGCACGCTGCCGGGAAGTATCAGTTCGCTGCCCTTGGGATCGGAGGGTTTCGGATGCGTGGTGCTCACCGTGACAATTGCCGCATCATCGGTTGCGGTGGCGAGTTTCGCCGCTGCACGGTGGGCGGAGAATATGCTCCACAGCACCAGGGCGAGCGCCGCAATGGCGATCACGGCGCCGACGCGGGCAAATCCGTTCATGTGGATCCGGGTCTGAGGGGTATTGGATGCGTGCATAGTTGAGAGTCCGGTATCGGTACGTGATCGGGATCAGGCGTGGGAGAGCGAATGCTCGTGCGCCGGTTCCGCCGGGCGCTTGCGGCCATGTACTGCGGCGAACACCACCGGGACGAAGAGCAGCGTGGCGACGGTTGCCAGCAGCAAGCCGCCGATCACGGCGCGGCCGAGCGGTGCATTCTGTTCGCCGCCTTCGCCCATGCCCAATGACATCGGCAGCATGCCGATCATCATCGCCAGCGCGGTCATGAGCACCGGGCGGAAGCGGGTAAAGCCGGCGTCCATCGCGGCCTGCAGCGCGGTCGCACCTTGGTTCATGCGATCGCGGGCGAAGCTCACCACCAGGATGCTGTTGGCCGTCGCCACACCGATGCACATGATGGCGCCGGTCAGGGCCGGAACGCTCAGGGTGGTGCCCGTGATGAGCAGCATCCAGGCGATGCCGGCGATCGCCGCGGGCAGTGCCGTGATGATGATGAAAGGATCCGCCCAGGACTGGAAGTTGATGACGATCAGCAGGTAAACCAGCAGCACCGCGCCCACGACGCCGATCGCAAGCCCCGTGTAGGAACTGAGCATGGTCTGCACCTGGCCACGCAGCACGATGTGCGTGGCCTTGGGGAGCGTGCCCTCGAGCGCGGCGATTTTCGCGTTGATGTCGTCGGCCACCGAGCCCAGATCCCGGTCCTGCACATCGCCGTAGATATCGATGAGGTTCTGAGTGTCGTAGTGATAGATCACCGCGGGCGTCGTGCCGCGGGTCAGCGTCGCGACGCCGCCGAGAATCTGCGCGCCGGCACCGGAGGTGATCGGAACATTGCGCAGGTCATCGAGCGAGGTCATGCGGTACTGCGGAGTCTGTGCCACCAGCGGGTACTGCAGGCCGTTTTCCGGATTCAGCCAGAAGGTGGGGGCGATTTGGCTGCTGCCGGACAGGGTCAGCAGCAGGTTGTTGGCCACATCGCGCTGGGTGATTCCCAACTGCTGGGCGCGACTGCGGTCCGTCTGCACCCGGATTTCCGGTTCATCCGGCGGTTCCTGGATGCGCGTATCGACCAGACCCGGGACGTGGCGCAGCGATTCCAGCAGCTGGTTGGCGACGTCGCGATTTTTCGGACTCGGGCCGATGATCTGGATGTCGATCGGCGCCGGGATGCCGAAGTTGAGGATCTGGCTGACGATGTCGGCAGGCAGGAACGCGAAGGTGACTCCGGGAAACTCCCGCGGCAGATCGCGGCGCAGGGTGCGCACGTAGTCGGCGGTGTGTGCGTGTCCGGGCTTCAGCGATATCAGCACATCCGCATCCGAGCTGCCGACGGTGCCGGAGGTACTGTAGGTAACGTTGATGCTGGACACCGCCAGCCCGATGTTGTCGATCAGGCTGCTGATCTGGTCGGGCGGAATCACTTTGCGCACCGCGTCCTCGACCCGATCGATGAGGCCGGCGGTGTCCTCCACGCGAAAGCCGGTGGGTCCACGCACGTGCAGCCTGATCTGTCCGGCATCCACTTCGGGGAAGAAGTTCCGGCCCAGGAACGGATAGATGATCATCGACGCAAAGGCGAGCGCCAGAAACACGATCATGAAGGGCCGGCTGTTGGCCAGTGCGGACTTGAGCACCTCGTGATAGCGCGCGCGCAGGGATTCGAAGCGTGCTTCGAACCGGCGCTGGACACGCTGCCAGGGATTCGGAGCGGCGAGCGCCGCCTTCTCTTCGGCGGCGGTGCGCAGCCAGTACCGGCACAGCGTCGGCACCAGCGTTCGCGACAGCAGGTAAGAGGTCAGCATCGCGAACACGACTGCCTCGGCCAGCGGTACGAACAGATAACGTGCCACGCCGGTGAGCAGGAACATCGGGACGAACACGATGCAGATCGACAGGGTGGAGACCAGCGCGGGCACCGCGATCTGCCGCGATCCTTCCAGAATGGCAGGCGTTACGTCCATGCCCTCCTCGAGGTGGCGGTTGATGTTCTCGATGGTCACCGTGGCATCGTCCACCAGGATGCCCACGGCCAGCGCGAGGCCGCCGAGGGTCATGAGGTTGATGGTCTCGCCGAGCGCGCCCAGCAGAATGATGGAAGAGAGGATCGACAGTGGAATCGAGATCGCGATGATGAGCGTGCTGCGCCAGCTGCCGAGGAACAGCAGCACCATCAGGGCCGTCAGGGCCGCTGCGATCAGTGCCTCGGTGACGACACCGCGAATGGCGGCGCGCACGAACACGGACTGATCGCCGGTGGCGGCGACCGATGCGCCTTCCGGGATCAGCTCCTGCACGCGCGGCAGGCGGGCCGTGATCTCATTGACGATGCTGAGGGTCGATGCCGAACCGGTCTTCTGGATTGACATGAGCACCGCACGGCGCCCATTCACGCGCACGACATTGGTCTGTGGCGGGTGGCCGTCATGCACGAAGGCGACATCGCGGATATAGGTGACCGAGCCGTCGCGGCTGCGCACCGGCAGATCGTTCAGGGCATCGATGGTCGTTGGGCTGGCATTGAGGCGCACGTTGTATTCGGTGTCGCCGATCTTCTGGGTGCCGGCCGGTACGATCAGCGCCTGGTTGGTGATCGCATTGTTGACGTCGACGGGCGTCAGGCCCTGGGCCCGCAGGGCATCGGGTCGCAGATCGATCTGCACCTGACGGGTCGCTCCGCCAAAGGGATAGGGAATCGAAACTCCGGCGATGGTGGCGATCTGCGAGCGGATCACCTGATTGCCGAAGTCGAACAGCTGCGCCTCGGTGAGCTTGTCGCTCGACATGGCCAGCTGCAGGATGGGGACGCTCGCGGCGCTGTACTTGAGGATCAACGGCGGTGTTGCGCCCGGCGGCATCTGCCGCAAGGCGGTTTGGCCGTAGGCCGTCACCTGCGACATCGCCAGGTCAATGTTCACACCCGGCTGGAAGAACAGCTTGATGACCGTAATGCCGGGGTAGCTTTGCGCCTCGACATGCTCGATGTCGTTGACGATGGTGGTCGCGTATCGCTCGAACTGCGCGCTGATGCGGCCGGAAATATCATCCGGTGACATACCCGCGTAATTAAAATTGACTGCAATGATCGGGATGGCGATATCGGGGAAGATGTCCACCGGCATACCCGCGCGCAGCGGCGTACCCAACAGTGTCAGGGCGCCAAGCAGCGGCAGGAGCAGGGCGAGGACGATGAAGGTATAGGGGCGCTTCAGCGCCACCTCGACAATCCACATGGGTGAGCATCCAGTCGCTGAGAATCGATTATCGATAATCTTACTGAAAGCGCCTTACGGTGTAATTACCGTTATTTAACATTCGGTCTTTACCGGGCAGGTGCGAACCGCGAATGAACTTTAAGTTACTGTTTATATTCAGGATAGTTTTTGCAGCGTGCGCCCTCCCGACGGCCGCGGCGAGCGTCGCTGCGGACGCTGCCCCGGCGGTGCCGTGGCCACCGCCGGCAGTGACGGTGAGCTGGCAGGATCCGGCGGCCGGATCGGCGCTGGCCTCCGCCGTCATGCTGCATGTCCTGACCTTCAATGACTTTCACGGCAATCTGCAGACGCCGGCGCCGCCGGATAGCCGTCGGCCGGCTGGTGGTGCGGCGGTGCTCGCCGCCTATTTGAAAAGCCGCCGGGATCGCGATCCCGCCCATACGCTCATCATCCATGCGGGTGACCTGCTGGGGGCCAGCCCGCCCATCACGCGCCTGCTGCAGAACGAGCCGGCCATGCAGTTTCTGAATCTGCTGGCCGATGCCACCTGCCGGTACGGCGCGGCGACGCACTTCTACTCCGCGGCCACCTGGCGCGAGGATCCGGATCCTTGCCACGTCATCGGAACCCCGGGCAATCATGAATTTGATGCCGGCCCGGCCGAACTGCTGCGCCTGCTCAATGGCGGCAATGCGCCGGCCGGACCGTTTCTGCAGAACCCCTGGCGCGGCAGCCGCGTGCCATATGTGTGCGCCAATGTGCTCGACCGGCGCACCGGGCGCACGCTCCTGCCGCCCTACGCGGTGGTGGTGATTCAAGGCGTGCCGGTCGGCATCATCGGCGCAGTGCTGAAGGAGACGCCGAGCCTGATACCGGCCTGGGCCACGGCGGACCTTGAGTTCACGGATGAGGCGACAGCCATCAATGCCGCCGCCAAGGCGCTGCAGGCGCAGGGTGTGCACACCATCCTGGTGACCATTCATCAAGGCGTGGTGCCGGTACCCGCGGGCGATGGCTTTGCATGGCATGGACCGCTGCTGCGCATTGTCGCGCGGCTGGATCCGGGCATCGATGTGGTCATCTCCGGGCACACCCACAACTACACCAATGCGCTGTGGCCGGACCACGCCGGCCGCCCTGTGCTGGTGGTGCAGGACTTCTCCTATGGCATGGCGTACGGAGAATTGACGCTGCAACTGGATCGGCCGAGCGGTCGGGTGCTGGCCAAGTCCGCGCGCGTGTGGCCGGCGTGGGCCGATGCGGGTGTCGGGCTGCATCCCGATCCGGCGGTGGCGCAGCTCACCCAGGATGCCGTGAAGGCCGTGGGTCCGCGGGTGGCGCGGGTGGTGGCGCACAGCCGGATCGCGCTCACGCGCAGCATGTCGGCGGCGGGCGAATCGGTACTCGGTGATCTGGTGGCCGACGCCCAGCGCGCCGCGGTGCAGGCGGACATCGGTCTGATGAACCCCGGCGGGCTGCGGGCGGACCTCGCGGCCGGCCCGATCAGCTGGGCCGATGTCCTGACCCTGCATCCATTCGGCAATCACATCCTCAAACTGACCATGACGGGTGCGCAGCTGCGGCACGTGCTCGAAGAGCAGTGGTCGGCGGATCCGACGGCCATCCCGCGTGTTCTGAAAACCTCGGGCCTGTACTACCAATGGGACCCGGCACGGCCGGCTGGCGCGCATGTGGTGCTGGCCTGCGACGCGCGGCACCGGCCGCTTCGCAACGCCGGCCGCTATCAGGTCGCCGTGAACGACTTTCTCGTGGGCGGGGGCGATGACTTCAAAGGCTTTGCGGGACTGCCCATCGATGAGGTGGGACCGCTCGACACCGACGCGCTGGATCGCTATCTGAAGTCGCTGCACGGCGAGGTCAGCGCGCCCATTGGGCCGCGCATCTTCGTGACCGGGGGAGTGAGGTTGACGTGCACGGGCGGGACACCGCCTCAGCCGGCATCCTCACCGTAATCCCGATCCGGGTGATCGGTCGCGCCCTGCTTCCAGTAGCCGCGCGTGGTCACCCACTCGCGCGGCAGCACGCGCTCCCCGAGCAGGTGCCGGCGGATACCGCGCATGACGTCCGCCTCGCAGGCGACGTAAACCTGGCCGACACCGGCAGGCTGATCAAACGCCGCGACTGCCTCCGCCAGATTCAATCCCGCGCGCCGATGCAGCCAGCGCAGGCTGATGTGCGGTCGCGCCGGCGCGATTATATATTCGTCCGCCGCGTCCTCAACTTCGAGCAGCACCTGGCTGCGAACACGGTCCGGCACGACTTCCAGGATGGTCGCGACCGCTGGAATGGCCGACTCGTCACCTGCGATGAGCAGCCATTGCGCCTGCGGATCCAGGGCGTAGGAGCGTCCGGGCCCCGCGATCAGCATCGGCTGACCGACCTGCGCCTGCGCGGCCCAGGTGGCGGCCGGCCCTTCGCCATGCAGCACGAAGTCCACGGTCAGCTCGTGCGTGGCGGGATCGAAATGCCGCGGCGTGTAGGTACGCGACGGCGCGCGCTGCTCCGCGCTGTCTGATCCGAATATCAGCTTGATATGCGCGGCCGGGCCGTTCCAGTTGAAGGCCGCGAGCGCCGGTCCGCCGAATACGATGCGGATCATGCGCGGTGTCAGCCGGCGTACCTGCTGCACGGTGGCGGCGTAACGCGCCTTGCGCGGTCGGCCGGATGGCGCCTCGGTGACGGTATTCATGGCGAAACTACGGCAGGCTGGCGGTGGGCGCCACGGCGCCGGCGGCATGGCTGGCACTCACCGGCAGCGTGCTGGATTGATCGGCCCAGATGCGCGCGGTGTCGATCTTGCCGGTGAGCAGCAGTGTGCCGTTCAGATTCGTGCCGTTCATGGCGAAGACGTCATAGAGCGCATCGAACGAACGCACGTTGCCGCTGCGCGCGCTGAGCTGCTGCAGCGAGTCCGCGTGGGTGATGCTCTCCGCCGTCGCCATGACCGCGACGTCGCGAGTGCCCGCGATGATCATGATCTGATTTCCGGCGGGTCCGGCGAAGGTCGCGAAGTAGCCGAAGTCGTGGTAGGTCTGCTCACCGGGTACCGGCAGTGCTGCCTGGCTGATGTATTTCTTGCCCGAGGCGCGATCAATCAGCACGTCAAAGGATTCGCCGACATCGAAGCGCGAACCGCTGAATACCAGATCGCTGAGCATGCCCATGCCGCTCAGATAGCCGATATAAACGACATTCGAGGACTTGAGCATCTGCGGTGTCAGCTCGGAGGCGAGTACCACGCGGGTGCGGGCGCTGGCTGTGGCCAGCAGCGGCATCAGGTCCTTGAGCGCGTAGGCGGCCGAGGTCGGCAGGTATTTGAGCTGCATGTCCTGATAACGATCCGCAAACTCCGGATGCAGCTTCAGGTACTGGTCCAGATCATCCGGCGAGTTGATGGAGAACTCGCGTACCAGGCGCTGCACCTCCATGTTCCGGTCGGTCTCCGCGAAGATGTAGTAGTCGCCGAGCACCACCAGCAGCGGGCGATCCGGCGCCAGCACGCGCGACCACAGCGGGTTGTTCAGCGCCGGATCGGTCGTACCGGTGCGGTGGCTGTACCAGACGAGCGCGCCGAGAAACAACAGGTTGATGAGCAGCGAGCCGGCGAGAGTCGGCCAGACCCAGCGACGGGAGTTCGCAGCCCTGTGCGGCGCCACCGCAGTGGCGTCATCGACCGGCAGGTCGTGGATCGGCGGGTTCGTGGCGTCCCGGTCATGGATGACGATCCGGTAGGCACCCTTCGGGAGGGTTAATTGAAACGGATCGCTGCGGCCCGCCGCTGAGTAGTATTCTTCCAGCTTGCGGCGCAGTTTGTGGACGTAAACCCGAACCATGGCGTCCTGGGCGACGTCGAAACCACCGTCCTTGCCGAACACCTCGATGGCAACTTCGGTTTCCTTCGGAGCGCGGCCGGTGGCAGAACATTCAATCAGGAAATCAAACAGCTTCAGAATGAGCTGTGAGCGCCCCAGCGCACCGGTCGCGCGAATCCGGTCGGCCAGCGCCTGCAATGATTCGAGGTCGGACATGGGGTGCGATGTATGTGGCGCGGGCGGCGATGCTAGCACGATTTGTTAACGTTAAATAACGCAATGAGAAACAGTGATTTAGCTGACTAGCAAGGGCGTTGTAGCGCACCATGTGGAAATACAGTTCGGGCAGCTAGGGGGTAGCGGTGATAAGTCAATTCTGTGCGTGGTTGTCGGCCACGTCGTTGAGTCAGCACATCCAGGATGCGTTCTGGGTGATCCCGACGGTGCAGGTGGTGCATATCGTCTCCATCGCCATTGTCATGACGTCGATGGCCATGCTGGACCTGCGCCTGGTCGGCATTGCCGGGCGTCGGCAAAGCCTGCCCGACATGGCCGCCCGGTTCCTGCCCTGGGTATGGATCGCGCTGGTGGTGCTGCTGTGTTCGGGGTCGATCCTGATCATCGGCGAGCCTGGCCGTGACCTCCTGAACGTGGTGTTCTGGGTCAAGATGTCACTGCTGGCCACCGCCATCGTGCTGACCTGGACGTTCCAACGCATGCTGCGGCGCAGCAAGACGTTCTGGGATCGCAACCGGACGGCGGCTATTCTGCTGGGCTCGGTATCGCTGGTGGTCTGGGTGGGCATTGTCGGGGCCGGCCGCTGGATCGCCTACGTCGAGCACGGTTGATGATGAAACAATTCTTCCATGCGATGGAGGCCACCTCCTGGGGCACGGCGGTCCGCGAGTCGACCTGGTTGTTCCCCACCATCGAGTCCATCCATGTGCTGTGCCTGGTCATGGTCGTGGGCTCCATCATGGTGGTGGACCTGCGGTTGCTGAATCTGGCGTCGCGCCAGCGCTCGGTGCGGGAGCTGACCAATGATGTATTGCCCTGGACCTGGACGGCCTTTGTTGGCGCCGCCATTACCGGCACGCTGCTGTTCAGCTCCTCGGCGATGAAGTACTCGGGGATCTGGCAGTTCGAGACCAAGATGTGCATGTTGGTGCTGGCGGCCATCAACATGGGGTTCTTCCATCTGGGCGCTTTCCAATCGGTGGCGCACTGGGACCAGGCGCCGGCGCAGCCTCCGCTCGCCGCAAAGCTTGCCGGCGGGATCTCGCTGGCCATCTGGGTGACCATTGTCGCCCTGGGGCGCTGGGTCGGCTTCGCCTGATACACTGCGCGAGGCAAGAGGGGGACTGCATTGCAAAAGCCTGTCAGGCACATCACCTGGATGATGGCCGCCGTTTCGATCCTTGCGGTCGGCGTTGCCCAGGCAGCCCCTGACTTAAGTGGCGTGTGGGAAGTCACCATGGGCGCGCGTTCGCGCCCCGGACCGGCTATGCCGGAACAACCCTCCCTCACTGCCGAATACGCGCAGAAACTGGCCGATTTCAAGGCGGCGCAGGCCAGAGGCGAGAACCAGGAGACCCCGCAGGCCAATTGCGTGCCGCCGGGCATGCCGGCCATCATGAATCAGCCTTATCCGCTGGAGCTGCTGTTCACACCCGGCAAGGTCACCATCGTCATCGAGGCGTATAGCCAGACGCGGCGCATTTTCATGGATGGCCGCAAGCATCCGGATGACCCTGATCTCACCTACAACGGTCATTCGATCGGCCGATGGGACGGCGACTCGCTGGTGGTGGATTCGGTGGGATTCACGCCGGACACGGCGCTGGGTCCGAGCCAGGGGTACCGTCACAGCGATCAGATGCACATCGTGGAACGCTTCCGTCTGACCGCCCCCGACACCATGGAAGTGGTGACCACGATTGATGACGCCAAGGCGCTCACCAAGCCCTTCTCCGCCACGAAAGTGCTGAAGCGCCACCGCGACTGGGATATCGCGGAATACATCTGCGAACAGAACAACCGCAACTTGTCCAACGAGCAGGGCAAGGCGGGAATCATCCTCAACCACTGAACCTCACCGCAGTGACAACACCATGAAATCACTCACCCATGGGACCGGGACCAGCGCGCTGGCGCTCACGCTGGCACTGGGCATGCTGCCGCCCGCCGCGCTGGCGCATCACTCGTACGCCATGTTTGACCTGTCCAAGACCGTGACGCTGCAGGGCACCATCCGCGACTTCCAGTGGACCAATCCGCACAGCTGGATCTGGGTCGACGTTCCCGGCGCGAGCGGCGCCACCGAACAGTGGGGCATTGAAGGCATGAGTCCCAACTACCTGGCGCGTCGCGGCTGGAGCAAGCACACCTTGAATCCCGGCGACAAGGTGAGTGTGCTCATTCACCCGCTGAAGGGCGCCGAACATGGCGGCAGCTTCATGAGCGTGACGCTGGCGGACGGCACCGTCATGCGCCAGTCGGGCGAGCCACCGCCCGCGACGCTGCCGAGCCCGCTCGCGCCGGCCTCCAAGACACCTTAGCCGGGCTGCGCGCGTGGCACTGACCGGCCTGGAGCACTACCTGGTGCTGACCTCGGACCTCGAGGCGACGCGTGACTTCTATCAGGACGCGCTGGGCATGACGGAGGGGTTTCGCCCGGTATTGGGCTTTCCGGGCTACTGGATGTACTTGGGCGCAACGCCGGTCATTCACATCGCCGAGTGGAACACCTACACCGCCCATTCAGATGCCAAGGAGATTCCGGTGACTGCACCGGCGGCGAGCACGGGTGCGTTCGATCACGTGGCCTTCAATGCCGTCGACTTCGATGCGGTGCTGGAGCGCCTCGGCCGGCACGGCGTGACCCCGGCGCGCAACCTCGTGTCCAAGTCCGGTATGCGCCAGCTGTTCGTGTTCGACCCGAATGGCGTGAAGATCGAAATCAATTTCCGAAATCAATGACCGAGGGGAGTTCATGAACAATCTGCACAGGATCCGCTACCTGGCGGCGACGTTGCTGCTGAGCGGTGCGTTCAGCGCGCACGCCGCGCCGCCTTGCGATCGTGCCTGCCTGGAAGGATTCGTCGACAGCTACTTCGATGCGCTGCTGGCGCACGATCCATCAAAAGTGCCGCTCGCGCCGAACGTGCGCTACACCGAAGACGGCCAGCAGCTCGCCATCGGCGATGGCCTGTGGCGCACCATGCATGCCAAGGGACATTACCGCCTGTTCGTCGCGGATCCCAAGGCCGGCGAGGTAGCCTTCTTCGGCACCATTCAAGAGGACAATCGCGATCCGACCAAGGGCACCGAGGTGCTGATGGCGCTGCGCCTGCGGGTCAAGGACGGCAAGATCACGCAGATCGAGGAGCTGATGGCGCGCGATGAGAAGCCGGCGCTGGCCATGGACGGCAAGCAGGTTGATCCGATTTACCTGGCGACGGTGCCGCCGGCGCAACGCGTCTCGCGCGCCGCGCTGATCGCCACCGCCAACAAATATTTCACCGGCATGCAGCAGAACGATGGCAAGGGCGACTATCCGTTCGCGGATGATTGCAATCGTCTGGAGAATGGCGCACAGACCACCAATGCGCCCACGCCCGCCGGGCAGACCAGGCCGGACCCGAAGACCGCCAGCAACTACTCGGCGCAGTGGAGCTGCATGGAGCAGTTCAAGTCCGGCCTTTTGCACTTCGTCGCCCGCATCCGCGATCGGCGCTACGTGGCCGTGGACGAGGAGCGCGGCATTGTCTTTGCCTTTGGATTTTTCGATCACCAAGGCGGTGACACGCGCCACTTCAAGACACCGGACGGGCGGGACGTCGTGGCAGGACCGGTACAGCCGTGGACCTGGGAAATCGCCGAGCTCTTCAAGGTGCAGGGTGGCAAGATCCATCGCATCCAGGCGGTCCTGCAGCGCAGTCCCTATGGCATGAATTCCGGCTGGAGCACCTGGGCGCAGGGCATGTCGGACCAGGCGCGCGACGTCACCATGAAGTAGCTAAAGCTGGATGGTGCGCAGCTGGCGTTGGGTGAGTTCGTCCGCCGGTGCGGTCCTCGCCTGCTTCAGATACGCCACCGTGTCGGGGACCGTCAGCGGGCGACTGACGAGGTAGCCCTGCACCAGGTCGCAACCCAGGCGGCGCAGCAGGTTGTATGCCTCCTGGGTCTCCACGCCCTCGGCGACCACCTTCAGGCCCATGTTATGCGCCAGTTCGATCGTCGACATGATGATGGTCACATCATCCCGGCGTTCATGGGCGCGGACGATGAACGAACGGTCGATCTTCAGTTCATCGAGCGGCAGGCGACTCAACTGGGACAGGGAGGAGTACCCGGTGCCAAAGTCATCCAGGGAAAAGCGCACTCCCGCGATTCGCAGCAGCTGCATATTGCGCACCGCGAGCGCGGGATCGCGCATCACGGCGCCTTCGGTGATCTCCAGGATCAGGCGGGTGGGAGCCACGCCGTGCTCGCGCAGGGTCTCGAGTATTTCGTCCCCCAGCTGCGAGTCCAGCAGATCCGGCGCCGACAGATTCACCGCCACATCGATATCGATGCCCTGGCGGCGCCACTCGGCCATTTGCCGGATGGCGGCACTCAGCGCCCAACTGGTCAGGCGTCGCGCGCCACCGGTCTGCTCGGCGATGGGGACGAACTCCCCCGGTGAGACCACGCCCAGCTGCGCATGCGTCCAGCGCGCGAGGGCCTCGAGGCTGCGTACCCGCCCGTTGATCAGGTCCACCTTGGGCTGGTAGACCAGCGTCAGCTCATCGCGTTCGATGGCACCGCGCAGGTCGCCGGCCAACGCGAGTCTGCGCCGCAGATCCTCCTCGCGCCCGGGCCGGTAGCTGGCAATGCGGCCACGGGCTTCACCGGCATCCTCCAGCGCGGTGTGCACGTGGCGCAGCAGATCCTCAGCGGTATTGCCGTGATCGGGCGCGCAGCACATGCCGGCGTTCACGTCCAGATCCAGGCTGACCGCGAGCAGGCTGAAGCCGGCGCGCAACGATCCCACCAGCTGCTCGGCCAGCAGTGTGGCGCGGTTCAACGTGCAGCCTCGCGCCAGCACCAGGAATTGTGCGGAGCCGAGGCGTGCCGTGAGATCGTTCTCGCCGCAGTTCTGACGCAGGCGTCGCGCCATCTCACGCAACGCCTCGTCACCGACGTGATGACCGAGCGAGGCATTGATTTCGCCAAAGTTGGCCACGTCGAGCAGGATGATCGCGACGGGCGATGACGGCGCCGCGCGCAGCAGTTCCTCGAGATGTCTTTCCGCATAGACGCGATTGGGCAGACCGGTGAGCGCATCGTGGTGCGCGTCATGACTGATGCGCGCCTCGCGTTCCGCGATATTCTGCTGCATGGTGTTGAACGTCGCCGCGAGACTGCGGAACTCGTCGCCGCCGCGCACGTCGACGGCCTTGTCGTAGGTGCCGGCCTGGATACGGCGCGCGGCACGCACCAGCTCGCGAATGGGCCGGGTCGCACCGCGACTCAGCAGCAACGCGATGGCGAGGGCGGCGCCGAGCGCGATGCCGCCAATGGCGACGAGCGCGTTGCGCTGCGAACGGAACGGCGCCATCACCACGTCCATCGGCTGCTGCAGGACGACGACGGCGGACTCGGTGGTATCGCTCAGTCGGAACGCATACGTCAGGTAGTCGTTGCCGCCGAGCGTGCGTGTTTGAGAGGTCGTGCCACTGGTTGCCGGATCGTGCCACGCGGCCAGCGCCGCGCGCGGCCCGGCCGGCAAGCTCGAGGCGACGAGATTCCAGTTCGCGCCATTGCCCGCCAGCACGCTGACCTGGGTGCCCGGGCTTACGTTCTTGCGCAGGGTTGCCGCGAGCGCGTCATCCACCGCAAAGCCCATCGCCATCCAGGCGATGGTGTCGGGCGCCTTGATCGGGGCGACGACCAACTGATACAGGTGATCGCCCAGCACCACCAGGTGCACGTCGTCGCGCCCGCCGGTCATGGAGTTGACCAGCCGCTCAACCGTCTTGGCATGCGCCATGACGTAAGCGGAGTTCGACGTGAGGAGGCGCCCGTCGGCGTCCATGAACAGGACCAGGTCCCAACTGATGCGCTGGGAATGTTCGTCCACCGCGGAGAGCATGGTCGCAGGGTCATGGCTGGCGACGGCTTCCTTGAAGCCGATGTCCGAGGCGAACACGGCGACGGTGCTGGACAACTGATCGGCGCGCACCCGCATGGTGTTCTGCACGTACGTGGCGCCCGTGTGCAGCTCTGCGTCGGCCCGCACCCGTACCTGCCGATCCGTGCTCACGAGAACTGCGACCAGCGTCACACTCTGCGTTATGACTACTAGGCCGATGATCAGTGCGAGAAGCCGGTTGCGGAAACTATCCATGAGACCCGTTCAAATGACCGGGTTGAATGGTAATCGCTGACACTTAAGTGAGACGAGCGGTGGCACACAGTAGCGAGAATCAGCTCCTCTTGATGAAGTCAGCGTGGGGTGCTGTCGTGCTGCTGGCCCTGGGTCTGTGCGTTGCAGCACAGGCGACGGATCTGGAGGTGCGCGTCACGCAGGCCGACGGCAAGCCGCTGCCGGGCGCCGCGGTCACCGTGCGTGCGCTGAGCCCGGGTGTTGCGCCGGCCGCGCCGATTCAGGCCGTGATGGATCAGGTCGACCTGGCCTTTGCGCCCGACCTGCTGGTCATCCCGGTGGGGTCGATGGTGAGCTTTCCCAATTCGGACAAGGTTGGGCACGAGGTGTATTCGTTTTCACCGGCTCATCCGTTCAAGTTGGGCCTGTATCGCGGCACGCAGCATCCCCCCGAACTGTTTGCGCATGCGGGACTTGTGACGCTGGGCTGCAATATCCACGACGCCATGCTCGCCTACATCCTGGTCACCGATGCGGTCTACTACGGCCGTACCGGGGCGGACGGCAACTGGACGCAGGCGGATGTGGTGCGCGGCAAGTACCGCATCGAGATCTGGAGCCCGCGGCTGCTGGAGCCGGGCCAGACGCTGGAACGGGAAATCCTCGTGGCGCCCGGCGATCACGCCGTGGCGGAAATTCACGCTGAGCATGAATTGCGCCCGGCGCAATTACAGAAACGGCCGCATTCCTGGGATGCGTACTGATGATGGCGCGAAGCGCCATGATCGTTGCCGCGACGCTGGTGTTCATCGGGGCAACAGCCGCCGCCCGGGCCACCGAATGGGATGTCTCCCTCGACATGCGCCTGGTGGCGGCGGATGCCCCCACGTCCTATCCGGATGGTGGCTTGGGCATGGTGCGCTACGGAGATGACCGCGACGGCATGCAACTGGGCCGTGCACGCTTCGCCCTCTCACAGGAGCTCGGCGACCTGCTCACCTTCAAGATCGACGCTTCGGCCTGGGGTCAGCACGATCGCAGTCCGGTGGATGCGACCGAGGCCTATTTTCAGTTGCATCCCTATCCCTTTGGCGATTGGCGCACGCGTTTGAAACTCGGCGCCTTCTATGCACCGATGTCGCTGGAGAACCGCGCCGACGGCTGGGAGTCGCCGTACACACTGTCATCCTCCGCGATGGACAGCTGGGTGGCTCAGGAACTGCGCACCATTGGCGCGGAGTTCAAACTCGAGTGGCTGGGTACGCATTCGGGACACGACTTCGACGTTGGCGCAGTGGTCGGGGTGTACGGATGGAATGAGAAGGCGGGCGCGGCGCTGGCGACTTCCGGTTTCACGATCACCGACTGGCAGGGCACCTTGTTCGGCAGGGTGGGCCGCGCCGATGGCCTCACTGGAGCGATCAATGAATATCACCAGTACGACAATCGGGCGGGTACTTACCTGGGCCTGGATGTCCACTATCTGGATCGCGTGACATTCGAGGCCCTTCACTACGACAACCACGCCAATCCCGCCGCCGAGGAGGAGGCTACCGGCAGCTATGCCTGGCTCACGCGTTTCGACACGGCGGGCATGCGCTTCGAGAATGATGCCGGCTGGACCGCCATAGTGCAGTGGCTGGCTGGCGAGACCTATGTCGCGCCTGAGAACCTGGGTCTCTTGGGCTGGAACTACGTCACCCGTTATGTGCTGCTGTCAAAGCGCAGCGGTGACCATACCGTTTCAGTGCGCTACGACGATTTCAAGGTAAGCGGCGAGCAGTCATTCGCTCTTGGCGACCAGGGCGGACACGCCGTGACTTTGGCATACCGCTATGAGCCCAATACCCATTGGCGCTTCACGCTGGAGGGAGTGCGTGTGCGGGGCTTTCAGACCAATCGGGCGATTTACGCCGGCGAGGCGCCGTTCGCCACCGAGAGCGATGTGCAGCTCGCCATCCGGTACGCGCTGAGCAATCACTAGACACGCGCTTCGCGCGGCGGGCGCTGTGCGGTCCCGGAACGGCCGATTTGCCCCACGGCTGTGGCGCTGCTGCCCGAGATGCCGCAAAATCGCGAGCCGCGGGCCCTGGTCATCACCGAAGGACAACGATGAATAATTCAAAACGGACCCTTGCGGCGCTCAGCGCGCTGCTGGCGGCGGGGATGTTGACCCTGACGGCGTCGCCGGTTCTGGCGGACGGACCCGCGGCGAGCGGCCCGCAAGGAGACACCTGGGCCTCCATTGCCAAGTTGCCCGACTGGCAGGGCATCTGGGAACTGGACTGGCAGCACGGCGGCCTCGCTGCCGCGCGCCCCGCGCCTCCCAAGCTGACGCCCGAGGCGAAGGCCAAGCAGGACGCCTATCGCAAGGCACAGACGTCGGGCCAGAATCTGCAGCCGGACCAGGCCAATTGCCTGCCGCCGGGCATGCCGCAGGTCATGACGCAGCCTTACCCCATCGAGTTCCTCTATGCCCCCGGCAAGGTGGTCATTGCCATCGAGGCCTACATGCAGTTCCGTCATATCTACACCGACGGGCGGCCGCTTCCCAAGGATCCTGATCCTTTGTTCCAGGGCAGTTCCATCGGTCACTGGGAAGGTGACACCCTGGTGGTGGAGACTGTGGGGTTCGTGCCCTTCAGCTACATCTCCCCGGGCGTCGGCCACAGCGACCAGATGCACATCGTGGAGCGCATCCACCGCAGTGGACCGGACACCATCCTGATCGAGCAGACCATCACCGATCCGAAGGTGCTGATGGAGCCGTGGACGGTGGTGCACCCCTACAAGCTCGTCAAGGATGACCTGCGCGAATATATTTGCGAACAGAACAATCACGACAGCGCGGATGAAGAGGGCCGGCCGGGCTTCAAGGTGACCAAATGAAATTCAGGAGAGCGGCTATGAAAGTTCTGCGCATCGAAATAATGGCGTGGGCCATCGTCATCGTAATCGCGGCGAGTCATGCCAGCGCGCATCACTCCACGGCGATGTTCGACATGGGCAAGAATGTGGTCCTGCAGGGCACCATCAAGGAGTTCCAGTGGACCAACCCCCACACGTTCATCTATATCGACGTGCCCAATGGGGCCGGTGGTACTGATGAATATGGCATCGAAGGCATGAGTCCCAACTATCTCGCCCGCGTCGGCTGGGACAAGCACACGCTGAGTACCGGTGAAAAGGTGGAACTCACCATCCATCCGCTCAAGGACGGCCGCAAGGGTGGCTTCGATGTGAGCGTGAAGAAGCCGGATGGCATGGTGATGTACAACCTGCCGCACGGACCCGGCTGACCGTTCCCGATCAGAAAAAAGGCCCGGAAGTTCGTGAGAGCTTCCGGGCCTTTTGTTTGGCGTTGCCGTCCTGCCGATCAGTCATCCATCAGGAAACTGCGCAGCTGCTCGCTGCGGCTCGGGTGACGGAGCTTGCGCAGCGCCTTGGCTTCGATCTGCCGGATGCGCTCGCGGGTCACGTCGAACTGCTTGCCGACTTCCTCAAGGGTATGGTCGGTGTTCATGTCGATGCCGAAGCGCATGCGCAGCACCTTGGCCTCACGCGGGGTCAGTTGCGCAAGTACCGAGTGGGTGGTCTCGCGCAGTGACTCCGAGGTCGCCTGGTCGATGGGTGAGGCCACCGAGGTGTCCTCGATGAAATCCCCGAGGTGTGAGTCCTCGTCATCGCCAATCGGAGTCTCCATCGAGATGGGCTCCTTGGCGATCTTCAGCACCTTGCGCACCTTGTCCTCGGGCATCTCCATGCGCACGGCCAGCTCTTCCGGCGTGGGCTCGCGACCCATTTCCTGCAGCATCTGCCGCGAGATGCGATTGAGCTTGTTGATGGTCTCAATCATATGCACCGGAATGCGGATGGTGCGGGCCTGGTCGGCGATCGAACGGGTGATGGCCTGGCGGATCCACCAGGTCGCATAGGTCGAGAACTTATAGCCGCGCCGGTATTCGAACTTGTCGACGGCCTTCATCAGGCCGATGTTGCCTTCCTGGATCAGGTCCAGGAACTGCAGGCCGCGGTTGGTGTACTTCTTGGCGATGGAGATCACCAGCCGCAGGTTGGCCTCGACCATCTCCTTCTTGGCGCGCCGCGCCTTCGCCTCGCCGATCGAGACGTCGCGGTTGATCTCCTTGAGATCGTTGATCGACAGGTGGTACAGCGTCTCGAGTACCGCGAGACGGTTCTGGCGTCGCTCGACCTCGTCCTTGAACTTGGTGAGCGGCGTGGAATACTTCTTTCCCGCCTTCATGTGCTTCTGCAGCCAGCGCGCGCTGGTTTCATTCTTCGGGAAGGTCGCGATGAAGTCCTTGCGCGGCATGCCCGAGTCACGCACGGCGATGATCATGATCTCCTTCTCGAGCTGGCGGATCTCGGAGATATGCCCGCGCAGATTGAGAATGAGCGCATCGAACATGCGCGGCGAGAGCTTCAGCTCCATGAACTCATCGGAGAGCTTCTTGCGCAGCTTCAGGGTCTTGGGTTCCTTGGCACCCAGCTTCTCGATCGCGCTCAACGCCTGGCCGAACACCTTGTGGATGGAGGCGAAGCGACGCGCCGCCTCTTCGGGATCGGGACCGGTGTCGACGGCTTCTTCGGCATCATCGGCATCGTCGCCGTCCTCGCGTTCCTCGGCACCCGGCAAGGGCTCAGCGACCACTTCCATCTTGGTGGGATTCTGCGGCTGGGCAATCACATCGGGCGCATTCGGATCAATGAATCCGACGATCACATCCACCAGGCGCGACTGGCCGGCCTTGACCGGCTCATAAGCCTTGAGCAGGAAATCATAGGTCGCCGGATACATCGACAGCGCGCCGCGCACCGTATCCAGGCCTTCCTCGATGCGCTTGGCGATGCGGATTTCGCCCTCGCGCGTCAGCAGTTCCACCGTGCCCATCTCGCGCATGTACATGCGCACCGGGTCGGTGGTGCGGCCGAGTTCGGCATCGAGCGCCGCGAGCGCCGCGGCGGCTTCCTCGATGGCTTCCTCGTCGGCCGGCTGCGAAGGCTCGGAGGCGAGCAACGATGCGGTGTCCGGTGCTTTCTCGTACACCGGAATGCCCATATCGTTGATGGTGTTGACAATGTCCTCGATCTGCTCCGGATCCACGATCTCGGAGGGCAGATGGTCGTTCACCTGGGCGTACGTCAGGTAGCCTTGTTCCTTGCCGCGGGCGATCAGCAGCTTCAGCTGCGACTGGCGATCCTCGGGCACACCCGCCGGACGGGCCGCCAGGGCCTTCTTGTCCTTCTCCGCCAGCAGCTTTGCAGCGGTCTTGGCATCGAGGGTCGCGGCCGCCGCACTTTGCGTCTTGCCGGCGACCGTGCCAGCCTTCTTTGGCGCAGGTGCAGGGGGCGCTACCGGCGCGGCGGCAGCTTTGCGTCCTTTCTCCGCAACCGGCGCGGGGACAGGCGCCTTGCGGACGCTGTCCGCCGTTCCCGATGCGTGAGCCGCACCGGACTTCTTGGCGACGGCAGCCGCCTTGATCGGCTTCTTCTCCGGCTGAGGATGTTTCTTGCTGGCAGCAGTGGGCTTCGGCTTAACTTTCATGGTGAAGCTGGTGCAACCCCGTATATATGGTGTGTAGGCCTCATTGTGAGTCCCGAATGGGGCAACTCAAGAGGCATTTTGGGCGAACCGCGGATTGTATTTCACATCCCGCGCCCTGCCAAACTCAAAGCGGCGGCCGGCTTCCCGGTCAGTGCAACAGATCGACCATAAGTTGTTGAAGCTCAAGCTTTTCTTCCTTCGACAAGCCCAGGTTACGATCTTTTTCCAATAACAGGTCCAACTGGCGGCGCACCGACTCCTGATGTAGACGTCCCAGCGCTTCATCCAGTTCCCGCTGGGCCGCCGCGGCATCCTTGACCATGGCCTCGAAGCCCGCCAGACGCGCCAGATGCGGCTCGCCGGGCCGACCGCGCCAGCGCTCCAGGACCTGCGCAGTGGTCTGTGCAGGAGTGATGCGCAACTCATCGATGAGCGCGGACAGTACATCGATGCCCGGCTCATCGAGCGCCCGGATCCGCGCCAGGTGCTCTTCTTGGATATCGGCCGCGATCTGCGGAAAATGAAGCAGAAGCCTGACAGCCTGCCGCACCAGGCTGCCGCGCCCGCCACCGGGGTTCGGTGCCTGCGCGGCAGTCGCCCCCGCGCCAATGCGGATGCCCAACAGCTCCGCAATGCCTTCCGGCGTGCGCTGGAAGCCGAAGGCCTGGGCCAGCCGCTCGGTCAGCAACCGTCGGTACACGCCTTCGGGTACCTGCAACAGCAGCGGCCGCGCTGCCTGGGCCACCTTGGCGCGACCGTCGGCACCGCGGGTCATCACCCGCTCACCCAGTTCGCGGACAAAATATTCAGACAACGGCAGGGCCTCGGTGGCGAGGCGGTGCTCAAAGACTTCACGACCCTCCTTGCCCACCAGCGTGTCCGGATCCTCACCCTCGGGCAGGAACAGGAAGCGCAGCTCGCGCCCCTCGATGGCCTCAGGCAGCGCATTTTGCAAAGCGCGCCAGGCTGCGGCGCGACCGGCCCGATCGCCGTCAAAGGAAAACACCACTTCACTCACCAGCTGGAAGACGCGCTTGAGGTGATCGGCGGTGGTGGCGGTGCCGAGGGTGGCCACGGCGTAGTACACGCCGGCCTGATGCAGCCGCACCACGTCCATGTAGCCCTCCACCACCAGCAGTCGGTTCAGCGGCGCGCGGCTCTGGCGCGTTTCGTACATGCCGTACAACTCGCGTCCCTTGTGGAACAGCACGGTCTCCGGGGAATTCAGGTACTTGGGTTCCCCCTTGTCGAGGACTCGTCCGCCAAAGGCGATGACGCGGCCGCGCGCATCGCGGATCGGAAACATGATGCGGTCGCGGAAGCGGTCGTAATAGCGCTCGCCACCGCGAGGGGCGGGTGCGTCGCTGTCACGCTCGATGATGAGGCCGCAGTCACTCAATTGGCGACGCGCTTCATCGCTGGCGCCGAAGCGGCGCAGTACCTCGTTCCAGGAGTCGGGCGCGTAGCCGATGCAGAAGCGCTTCAGGGTCTGCGGCTCGAGGCCGCGCCGTGCCAGGTACTCCTGGGCGCGCGCAGTGCTCTCCAGTGTCGTCGCGTAGAACCGCGCGACTTTCTCCATGAGGTCAAACAGCGATTCGTTGCGCTTCGGCGGCGGTGCGATGCCCCCCTCATGCGGCACCGTGAGGCCCAGCGCCTGCGCGAGCTCCTCCACCGCTTCCGGGAACGGCAGTCGGTCGTGCTCGATGAGGAAGCCCAGCGCCGTGCCATGGGCACCACAACCAAAGCAGTGATAGAACTGCTTTTCGGGACTCACCCAGAAAGAGGGCGTTTTCTCGCTGTGAAAGGGGCAGCAGGCCCGGTATTCGCGGCCCGCCTTCTTCAGCGGCACACGCAGGCCGATCACCTCGACGATGTTGGTGCGCTCGATGAGCTCATCGATGAAAGTCTGCGGAATCCGGCCCATGCCGGTGAGGCTACCGGGTGCCTCCCGGTCCGACAACGTCAGCTGCTGAGCAGCGTCTTGATCCGCGCGCTCAGGGCACCCATGTCGGTACGGCCCTGGACCTGCGGTTTGACGGCGGCCATGACCTTGCCCATGTCTTTCATGGAGGCGGCACCGGTGCTGGCAATCGCGGCGCGGATGAGGCTTTCGACTTCGGAGTCGGCGAGTTGCGCCGGCAGGTACGCCTGCAATACCGCAAGTTCCGCCGACTCCTTCGCCACCAGGTCGGCGCGGCCGCCGGCTTCAAACTGCGTGATGGATTCGCGCCGCTGCTTGATCATTTTTTCAAGCACGGCGAGCACCTGGGTATCGTCCAGCTGGATGCGTTCGTCGACCTCCCGCTGCTTGATGGCAGCGAGGATGAAGCGAATGCCGGCGAGACGCTCCTTGTCGCCGGAGCGCATCGAGGTCTTCATGTCCTCGGTGATGCGTTCCTTCAGTGACATGGTGTACTAGCGCGCGGCGCGCATGCCGTCGCGGGAGACGCGCTTCATGTGGCGCTTGATGGCCGCTGCCTTCTTGCGCTTACGCTCCTGCGTGGGCTTTTCATAGAATTCACGGCGGCGCAGCTCGGTGAGGATCCCGGCTTTTTCGCAGGCGCGCTTGAAACGGCGCAGGGCCGCATCGAAATACTCGTTCTCACGAACACGAACGCTCGGCATTGGAACCTCAAGTCCTTGATCTACCGGCG